>TARA_R110002072_G_scaffold208805_1_pt1 | contig 20869 bp, 15 predicted proteins | sample TARA_R110002072 | Tara Oceans TARA_R110002072 (sample SAMEA4397118) | marine metagenome | biome: Polar Biome; feature: [SRF] surface water layer (ENVO:00010504); material: water (ENVO:00002006), including particulate matter (ENVO:01000060) such as... | depth 5 m | reverse complement strand
AAAGGTGTTCAAATTCATATTCCTGTAGATGTTATTGCTGCTGATGATTTTAGCAACGATGCAAATACTATAGTTTGTGATATTAATGCAATTCCTGATGGTTGGGAAGGTGTGGATGCTGGACCAAAATCACAAGAAATTTTTGATGGAATTGTAAATAAAGCAAAAACTATTTTATGGAACGGACCTTTAGGTGTTTTTGAAATGGAATCTTTTGCAAAAGGAACCATTGCTCTAGGACATTCTATTGATAACGCAACAAAAAACGGAGCGTTTTCTTTAGTTGGTGGTGGAGATTCTGTTGCAGCTGTTAAACAATTTGGTTTTGCTGATAAAGTAAGCTACGTTTCTACTGGTGGTGGAGCCATGTTAGAAATGTTAGAAGGAAAAACATTACCTGGAATTGAAGCGATTTTAAAATAGAAAGCCTTTTTAATCTTTCTATTCCTATAACTCAATATAAAATCGGGTAGAAATATGTATGTGAATTAGCATATTTGTTCTATATAATTTATAATGATAAGCGTATAATTTTTAAAAATTGTACGCTTTTGTTTTATTTTAGAATTAAGATTAATTTCGTTCTACTAATTATTATAATTATACCTACAACATCAAAAAAATGAAATACACAACATTACCAAATACAGATACTAAAGTTTCTAAAATATGTTTAGGAACCATGACTTGGGGAAATCAAAACACGGAAGCAGAAGGCCATGAGCAAATGGATTATGCTTTAGAAAATGGTGTGAATTTTTTTGATGCTGCAGAGTTATATCCTGTACCTGCAACACCAGAAACCTATGGAGGAACAGAAAGAATTATTGGAACTTGGTTTAAAAAAACGGGAAATAGGGAAAAAGTAGTTTTAGCAAGCAAAATTGCTGGTGGTGGAGATTATACTGCTCACATTAGAAATGGTGGCTTAAGCAAAGCCAATATTTTTGATGCGATTGATAAAAGCTTGCAACGTTTGCAAACAGATTATATAGATTTGTATCAATTACACTGGCCAAATAGAGGTGTCAACTGTTTTGGTGTTCGAGATTTTCCTTTAAAAGCTGCTAATGATGAAGTTGAAAATTATTTAGAGATTTTAGAAGGTTTGCAAGAGTTAATTAAACAAGGAAAAATAAAACACATTGGTTTATCGAACGAAAGTCCTTGGGGAACTATGAAGTATTTACAAGCTTCAGAGCAATACAATTTACCAAGACCTGCAACTATTCAGAATTCGTATTCTATGATTCACAGAGGTTTTGAAGTAGGAATGAGTGAAGTTTCTATGAGAGAAAATGTTGGGCTATTGGCATATTCTCCATTGGCTCAAGGTGTTTTATCTGGAAAATATTTAAATGGAAATTTACCTGAAGGTGCAAGAGGAACTTTATACCCGAGGTTTATTGCTCGTTATCAAAATGAAGGTTCAGAAAGAGCTGTAATTAAATATCAAGAAATTGCCAAAAAACATAATTTAACAATATCTGAATTGTCACTAGCGTTTATAAATCAGTTGCCATTTGTAACTGCAAATATTATTGGAGCTACTAAAATGAGTCAATTAAAGGAAAATATCAACTCTATTCATATTGATTTATCAGAAGAAATTTTAAAAGAAATTGAGGAAGTACATAAAGAAATTCCAAATCCAGCACCTTAATTAGTTGGTAGTATTTTAGTATTCAGTTGGCAGTATCAATTAGCAGTAAAAAAAATCCAAAGTAATTATTTTATTTTGGATTTTTTGTATGAAAATATTTTAAGTAAAATATCTAAATCAAAACAGAAAACTTTATATTTCAGTTTATTTACCTTATAAAATATCACTATGAGATTTTTGAAAAATTTATTTAAGAAAGAAGAAGAGAAACCTATTAAATCTTATCAAGATTTTTGGGATTGGTTTTTGTTACATGAAAATGAGTTTTATAAAATTGTAAAAAAAGGAAATGGAAATAAAATTAGCACTCAATTCTTTGATAAAATTGCACCAAAATTAAACGAATTAAAAGAAGGAATTTGGTATTTAACTGGAATGTTAAATGATAATATAGTAGATTTAATTTTAACTGCTGATGGTGAAATTCAAAATTTTTATGTAATTGAAGAATTAATTTCTGCAGCTCCAAAATTAAATAACTGGAAATTTAGAGCGCTAAAACCAGAACACGAAATAGAAAATGTTGGTATTAATATGGCTGGATTTTCTTTCACAAGTCAAAACATCTTCTTTTATTCAAATGAATTAAAAGATTGTCCTGATGAAATCGATATTACTATAATTCATGATGATTATAATGAGGATAATAAAGCTGATATAATTAATGGATGCTATTTGTTTTTAGATAATTATTTAGGTGAACTAAATTCTTTAACTATTATTGATAATATCAATTTTAAACAAAAAAGCGAGGCAGAGAAAGAATTAATACCCATAGAAAAATTAAAAAGTTTTATTATTTGGAGAGAAAAAGAATTTGTTGAAAAATACGAAGGAATCAGAAAAAATACTGAAAATGATAATTTTGCAAGCATGGAAGCAACTTTAAAAAGTGGCAACAAAATGGTTGCAGTTTTAAATACAGATCTTTTAAATTGGAATGCAAAAGCTTCTCATCCTTGGATTTTAATTTTTGAGATAAAATATAATGGAGAAAATAATAATGGATTTCCAGACGAAGAAACCTACAATTTTTTAGATTTAATTGAAGGGGAAATCAATTCACAATTAAAAGATTTTGAAGGTTATTTAAATATTGGAAGAGAAACATCAGAAAATATGAGGGAGATTTATTTTGCTTGTAAAGAATTTAGAAAACCATGTAAAGTTGCAGATAAAATTTTATCTAAATACAGTAAAAACTTAGAAATTAACTATAATATTTACAAAGATAAATACTGGAGCTCTTTTGATAGATTTATACCTAAAGATTTTTAGCAATTCTTTATATCAAAAATAACAACACTTAAACAAGTTTTTTTTCCTATAAGTCAACACTTTAAAAAATTGCAGTTGTCATAAATTACTGAGTCTTAAATTTAAAAACAGCTCCATCTTTAAAACCATAAACCTCTTTACTTTCTTTGCAAGTGCCAAAACCATCTTCGTCGAAATTTAAAGTATGCCCATATTCACTAACCCAGCCAATTTGTTGTGCAGGATTCCCAACGATTAAAGCATAAGGCAATACTGGTTTTGTAACTACTGAACCAGCCCCAATAAAAGCAAATTCGCCAATATTATTACCACAAATAATGGTTGCATTGGCACCAATAGAAGCGCCTTTTTTTACAATCGTTTTTAGATATTTATTTTTTCTTACAATAGCACTTCTTGGATTTCTAACATTGGTAAAAACCATAGAAGGCCCTAAAAAAACATCATCTTCGCAAGTAACGCCTGCATAAATAGAAACGTTGTTTTGTACTTTTACGTTGTTTCCTAAAACTACACTTGGAGAAACTACTACATTTTGTCCCAAATTGCAATTTTCACCAATTTTACATTTTGACATAACATGGCTAAAATGCCAAATTTTTGTTCCTTTTCCTATTTGGCAATTATCATCTATAACTGCTGTTTCGTGTGCAAAATAATCCATAAAATTTTTAATAATCGTTATTGTTCTTTTCCTTTTTTAAGCAAATTTCTTTAGCTGATGAGGTTCCAATCCTATCAACTCCTAAAGAAATCATTTTTAAAGCTGTACCATAATCTCTAACACCACCTGCAGCTTTTATTTGAAGTGGTTTCGCATTTTCTGAAATTAGCTTTATAGTTTCAAAAGTTGCTCCATTTGGCTTATTATCATCCGTTTTAAAAAATCCTGTAGACGATTTTACAAATACTTTTTGAGTAACTTGCTCATCAAAATTATTTAAAATGACCTCTTTTATCAATTGTGAAATTACAATAATTTCTTTAGTTGATAACGCAGCAACTTCTATTATAAATTTTACAACTTTATTATGTTCTACACAAAGCCTTGTACATTCTAATATTTCCTCTTTTATTAAACTTATATTACCAGCTTTAAATGCAGTATAATTAATCACAAAATCGAGTTCGTCTGCATGTAATTTAATTGCTTTTTTAGCTTCTTGTAATTTACTTTTTGTTGATGAAAGTCCTTCAGGAAAATCGATTACAGTGCCTATTAAAACTGGTGAATTAACTTTAGACAACATTTCTTTTGCGAGTGAAATATGGTTTGCACGAATCATAATTAATTTATAATTATATACAATTGATTCGTTTACTAAATCAATTATTTTCTGCTCATTTTCTGCTTCAGAAATATTGGCTTGAGTTGCTGTTTTTAAATAGGTTGCGTCTAAAAATTGATTCATTTTCATAAGATCAAAAATACAAAATAAATAAAAAACCCAACTTTTTATGTTGGGTTTCTCTTTAAATTTGAGGGAAAATTTATATTTTTTTAAAAAATTAATCTACTCTAAACGTAATTGGCAAACTATATCTAACTTTTACTGATTTATTACGTTGTTTTCCTGGCGTAAATTTTGGTAATTTTTCTATTAATTCTTGCGTTTCTTTTTCAAGTTTAGAATGTGGTGCTCTAATTTTAATATCTACAACATCACCTTTATCATCAATAATAAATTGTGTACTAATTCTATATTTACCAGCTCGTAAACCAACTTCATTTGCAATGTTCACATCAAAATTACGTTGCACAAATTTTAACATTTTTTCATCAAAGCACTTTTTATTTTCTGCTTTCGATAACCCTTCACAACCTTTAAAAACGGGTGCATTTTCTATCATTATAAAAGGTACTGTTTCTGGAGAAGGTTCGTCATCTGGTTCATCAGCAGTAATAACTGTATTTATATCTACCTCTACAATGTCTTCTTCAGGCTCTAAAAGAATCGTTTCTTCTAAGTTTTTTTCATCAACTTTAATTTCTTCATCTAAAAATAAAACTGTTTTTGGTGGTGTTTCAACTTTTGGTTGTTGAGTAACTTCTTTTATAAAAACAACTTCTGTAGTTGGATCTACATAAATATTTGATGTAAATACTTCAGATTCTTTGGCTAAAGATATTTCTTCTGTTTCGTGTTCTAACGTTACATAAACGATAAACAAAACCAATACTAGCCCTAGTTGTGTAAAAATGTTTGAGAATTTCTCTAACTGCTTTTTAGGATTTTTTTTGATGTTTTTCATGGTGACTAAGTTTTAAATGTTAAGACTTTGTTAAAACAAAGAACGTGCCAAAAAATAATTAAAACTCTCAATTTTAATTATTTACTTAATTTCACATGATAAAGAAGTTGAAAATAATCTTAAAATTGATTTATTTTTCAAAGAATTATAAGCGTTAGAAGTTACTTAAATCCTTTATTAATTGTAAGTTTCATAACTATCATAATTCGAATAAATGCAAGTTTCAGTTAAATTTTAAACAAAGGCTTTTATAGAAGAATAACACTTTCTTTCTGTTATTTACTTTTTTCTGATAATGTAGAATATCATAAAGAGCAACTAGAAAAAGAAGCTCTTGTTAAAGAACAGTTTATTAATGAAATAGGAGTTTAGGTTTTATTGATAAAAAATTAAACCTAAAGAGTTTTTAAATGCTTTTCTGCAACTTTCTCTAATTCATCATACCAATTTTGACCAAATTTACGCACCAAAGCTTGTTTTACAAACTTATAAACAGGCACTTGTAGTTCTTTCCCTAAAGTACAAGCATCATCACAAATTTCCCATTTATGATAATTTACAGCAGAAAATTCGCTGTAATCTTTTACTCTAATTGGGTATAAATGGCAAGAAACTGGTTTTTTCCAATCTATTGCTCCAGAATTATAAGCTTCTTCAATACCACAAAGTGCTGTTTTTTTCTCATCGAAAATTACATAAGCACAATCTTTTCCATCAAGCAAAGGTGTCTCTAATTCTCCCCATTCACTAGTAACCCAAGTTCCTTCTTTTTCGATGACAGCAATACCTTCTTTTCTTAAAAAAGGTTTTACTTTCGGGTAAATTTCTTCTAAAATTTTGGCTTCTTCTTTATCTAATGGAGCACCTGCTTCACCATCTACACAACAAGCACCTTTGCAAGCAGATAAATTGCAAACAAAATCTTTTTCTATAATGTCTTCAGAGACTATTGTTTTTCCTAATTGAAACATTCCGCAAAAATAACATTATTTTTTTCTGTTTTTTCCGATTTCGTTAAATTAGTTGACTAATTTTGTACAAAATTTAAAAACAAAATGGAATTCAATTTTAAAGAAATAATTACGGCTTTTATGGTTTTATTTGCGGTAATCGATATTATAGGAAACATACCAATTATTATAGATTTACGTAAAAAGGTAGGCCATATTCAGTCTGAAAAAGCTTCTTTAATTGCTGGTTTTATTATGATTCTTTTCTTATTTGTTGGACAAAGTTTACTTAGTTTAATAGGGATAGATGTAAATTCTTTTGCTGTTGCAGGTGCTTTTGTACTGTTTTTTATTGCTTTAGAAATGGTTTTAGGAATTACATTGTATAAAGATGATCATAACAATGCACCAATGACAGCTGCTGTTTTCCCTTTAGCTTTTCCTTTAATTGCTGGACCAGGAAGTTTAACAACACTATTATCTTTAAGAGCTGAGTTTGATTTACAAAATATTATTGTTGCTGTAGTTTTAAATGTTATTTTTTTATATATCGTTTTAAAAACATCCTCTAAAATTGAGCGATTGTTAGGAGCTGGAGGAATTCAAATAATTCGTAAAGTTTTTGGTGTAATTCTATTAGCTATTTCTGTAAAGTTATTTGCACAAAATATTAAAATGTTATTTGTTTAATATGATATTCGACTGTTTAATTATTGGTGGTGGCGTTTCTGGAATGCAATGTGCTTTAGTTTTAGGTTCTGCGAAAAACAAACCTTTTGCTATTGATAAAAACATTGGAATTATCATGCATCAAAGAGCCTCTCATTTAGAAAATGCTTTGTTTAATAATGTTTTAGGTTTACCACCAAAAACAGTAGGGAAAGACATTTTAACAGAAGGAAAAGAGCAATTATCGATTTTATACGCTGAAATTCATCAAATAGAAAAAGAAAAAGTAATTTCTGTTAATGAACTTGAAGGTATTTTTAAAGTGATAACAAACAAGAATGTATACCAATCTAAAATTGTTGTACTTGCTTTAAATTATTCGAAACCATTTACTATAAAAGGCTTGGAAACGTATATAATTCCTCATAAAAAGTCAAATATAGAAAAAGATAGAATTCAGCTTAAAAACGATGATCATCTGATTAAAAAAGATCTCTATTGCTGTGGAACCATTGCTGGTCATAGAAGTCAGTTTGCAATTGCTGCTGGTAGTGGAGCTTCTGTAGCAACAGATATTTTAACGCTTTGGAATCATGGAAATCACACAAAGGTTCATGATAAGATTTAAATAAACTGTATTTAAGTTTCTTGTAAGTATTGCCAATCTAATTTTATAGTAAATAATTGAACTTTATAGTTAAGTTTCTTGAATTAAGGAAATTACCTATTGGGTAAACTTGCCTTCTTAAATATCTTTGTAGTATAATATATAATTTCCCCCACTTTATATGTTCTAAAATCTAAGCTATTTCCCCCGAAGTTTAGATTTTTTTTTGGTCTATATTTTCTAGAAAAGCGTTTTGGTTTTATTTTAGTTAATATACTTCTTATATACTATCCTAATAGTTAAGATTAAATTTATTTCGGAGTGAAAATGTAAATTTGAAAGTTTAGAAGAATATCAAAAAGAAAACTTGAAGCTATTACAACTTCAATCAGTCTAATTATTCTCGCAAAATTTTTTTGTTTTTATGTAGAATCTATTTTCTTAAAATATTTAAAAATCTAAAAAAAGAAGAGAAGTTACCTAAAATTTGATTTGTTATTTAAGTAAAGTACTTAATATCTTAAATAATATAATTTCGCTAAACGTATATTTTTAAAAGCCTAAAAGATCTTCACAAAGCTTAAATATTTTAGACGTATTTTTTTAAAAGAATAAAAAAAATAGGAATGTAACTCTTAAAAAATATTTTTATTTTTAATAGTTTCAATTAATGCATCAAAATCATTGGCTTTGTCAAAAAAGGCATACGCACCATATCTTAAACACACATTTTTTAGATCTGTATTTGTAGAAAAGACCAAAACTTTCTTTTTTTCTTTTCTTTCTTTAAGTAATTTTAACAACTCTAAGCCATTACCATCTGGCAAACTTAAATCTAATACTATTAAATTAAAATCGTTAATACTCAATAAAGAAATAGCTTCATGTAAGGAAGTTGTTAATTGAAGACTTTTAACATTGCTAATAGTATTTATTGCATCAACAATGCTTTTACCAATTAGTGGGTGGTCTTCTACTATTAATACGTTATTTGCAGATTTTTCCAATATAAGTTTTAATTGCTTGGTTATGTTAAAGGTACTATATTAATATATATCTATCTATAGGTAAGATGCTTACTTTACTAAAAATCTAATGTTGTTAATCCTTTTTGAATTGCGTACTTTGTTAGTTCAGGAATGGTGTATAAATCTATTTTTTTCATAATATTATTTCTATGAACATCTACTGTTTTAGAGCTTAAAAATAAAACCTCCCCTATTTCTTTAGACGATTTTCCTTCAGTAACTAATTGTAAAACTTCTTTTTCTCTTGAACTTAACTCAACATCTTCTATACTTTCTCCTTTTTTTAAAGCGCTAAGATATTCTTGATCGATGTCTTTAGATAAGTATTTTTTATTTTCCATTACTGTAGTAATTGCAGTAATCAATTCATCAGAATCTCCATCTTTAAGCAAATAACCATATGCACCTGCTTTAAACATTCCTTGAATAAATTGTTTGCTAGAATGCATAGAAAGACCAATTATTTTAGTCTGTGGACATTCTTTAATAATTTGTCTTGTAGCTTCTACACCATTTAAACCTGGCATAGCTACATCAATAACCACAACATCTGGAGATATTTTTGAACATATTTTTATACCTTCTCTACCATCTGAAGCCTCTCCAATAACATGCATATTAGATTTTTGTTCAATAATATTTCTTAAACCATCTCTTAATAGTTTGTGATCGTCTACTAATATTATTTTAATTCCGTTTAAATTATTCATTCCTTTATGGGTATAAAAATAGTAACTTTTGTTCCTTTATTTATTTTGGATGTTATTTTAAATTCTCCTTGTATATTTGCTATACGTTCTTTAACAGTAAACAAGCCAAAACCTGATCCTTTTTCATTATGATGATAAAAATTATTTAATTTTTCGGTATTAAATCCAACTCCATTATCTCTTATCGTAAAATCTACTCCAAGTTTCTTTTTGTTAACATCTATAGTTATTAGAGTAGCTTCCGCGTATTTTATAATGTTGTTAATTAGTTCTTGGATACTTCTATATAGTAAAATAGATTCTACATCACTAAGTTTAATTCCATTTGTATAATCGTTAATTTGATGCTTAATTTTATGTTTCTTTTCAATATTTTCTAATAACCCATAAAGTGCTTCAATGATACCCAGTTGATATAATATTGGTGGCGAAAGTTCTGATGTAATTTTACGGCTATTTGCCAAAGCCTCAGATACGTGCTCATATATAAAATTTAAGTCATCATCAATAGCTTTTAACTTTGTATTTTTTTTCAACTCTTTAATTTTCATATTAGAAATAACTAAAGATTGACTTAAGTGATCATGAATATTTGAAGCAATTTCCTTTTTTTGTTTTTCTTCTATCAAAGTAATTTCTGTAGTTAACTTTTGAAGAGATGTTTGGTATTCTTGTATTTCTTGTTTTGCTAATACTTCATTTGTAACATCTCTAGAAGATGAAATAAAATATTTCCTTTCATTATTTTTATTAACTGGAGAGGTAATAGATTCTAACCAAATATAATGACCTTTTTTATGAACAGCTTTAAAACAAAAAGGATTATTTACATTACTTCTAAATATTTTTTTCTCGAAAGCATTTCTTATAAACTCTATACTATCTTTATGAATAATAGTAAACATTTCTTTACCTATAAGTTCGTTCTGATCATAACCCAGTAACGTTTTAATAGAAGGACTTATATATTTAAAAGTATTATCTAGCTCATGCAAACAAATTAAATTACTTGAGTTATCTGCCAATAAACGATACATCTCTTCTGCATTTTCAATTTGAAGTCTTATCTTTTTTTCTTCTGTAATATCTTGGGCTGTACCATAAGCACCTATTATTTTATTATTTTTATCTTTAATGGCTTTACCTCTAGATATTATATGTTTTAAAGAACCTTTAGTAGTATAAATATCTAATTCTAAGTTATAAGGCATATCATTTTCAATACAGTTTGCAACTGCTTTAGTCACTTTAGCAAAACTTTCTTCAGTATAAAGTTGTTTATGCTCAGCATAATTTGGTGCTCCTAATTCTGGTGAACGTTCAAATATGCTTAACAATTCTTTAGACCAAGTTACTTTGTCTGTTGCAACAATATATTCCCAACTTCCTAACTTAGATATTTCTTGTGCTTCGTTTAAAGCATTGTTTAAATAACTTAGCTTGTCATTTTGTTCATCTAACTTAATTTGCTTGTTTTTTTGTTCTGTAATGTCTTGGAAAACTCCTATTAAACTAGTTATTTCTCCTTCCTTATTTATTATTGGATATCCAATAGAATGAACCCATAACTTTTGATTTTGCTTGTTTTTAAACCTTAATACAAGGTCAAATTTTTTCTTCTCTGCAATACTTTCTTCAATAGCTTTTGCTAATTTTTCTTCAGAACCTTCAATATAAAAGCTTATACATTCTTCAAGAGGAGGTACTTCACCAACTGGAAGTCCATGAATTGCAAAAACCTCTTTAGCCCAACGTATTTCTTGCGATGGAAGTTTCATTTCCCAGCCACCAACCTTAGATAATCTTCCTGATTCGTTTAAAAGAAACTCGCTCCTTTCTATTTCTTTTAGTGCATTTCTTATTTCAGTTTCACTATTTTTTAAATTATTCTCTACTATTTTTTGTTTAGTAACATCATTCATTACTATTACAGCACCTAGTTTATTACCTTCTGCATCAAAAAAAGAAGTTCCATTACAAATAACAATTCTTGGATTTTGATTTTTTGTTTTAATAACTATTTCTAGGTTATTGATTTTCTTCCCGTTAAAAACTTGCATTAAAGGTGTATCATCCATAGTAAATCTAGTTTCTCCATCACTTTTATACAATTGATAGTTTTCACTACGCTTGTCTAAAGGTATTTCCAAAATATTAATACCATGCCAATCTTTAGCTACCTTATTAAATAACACCTTCTTACCTTCTGAGTTACAAGCTATTATTCCTGCAGGTTGGTTTTCTGTCACTGCAAGCACAAACTCATTTTGTTTTTTTAATTCATATTGAGTTTCTCTTATTTGTGTAACATCCTCTATAATACTCAATGCATATTCTATATTATTAATTTGAATAATTTCTGCTGAGATTTTCCAAATTCTTGTTTCGCCTGATTTTACAACAAATTCAGTTTCTAGATTTTTTATATGACCTTTTTGTTTTAATTTATCAAAATATTTTTTTCGATTATCTAGAGACTTCCAAATATGTCTTGGAGAGTTAGCATCACCAATTAAATCACTTGAACTATAACCAGTTATCTTAAGAGATGCATCATTTACATCTACAATTTTATAATCATCTAATCTAGTAAGAATTATTAAATTTGGACTAAATTTAAAAATACTAAAAAATTTCTCTTCGTTTTCTCTTAATTTAATTTCAGTATTTTTTTTATCAGTAATATCTTGTGTTACACCTCTTCTTCCAATAATTTCATTTTTATCATTATAAATAGGCTGTGCTACACTTCTTACCCAAATATCTTTATTTTTAATTTGATTAAAAACCTTCATTTCAATATCATAGGAGATACCTTTTGTATTAAGGTTTAGTATAGCATTATTCAATACTTCAAGAGATTCTTTATCTAAATGTTTTATAAATTCTTTACTTGAAGGTACTGGTTTTTTAGGATCAAATCCATGAATGTTAAAAAGATAATCTGACCATTTAAAAATATCTGTGGCAATATCATATTCAAAATATCCTATTTTGGCTACTTTACTAGCTTCATCCATAGAATACTTACTGTTTTCTAATAAATTTAAAGATTCTTGAATTTTTTGTTTTGCTTTTTTAGATGCTGTTATATTTTGTAAAAGCCCCCTTCTGCCAATAATTTTATTTTGTTGATTATAAACTGGCTGAGCTAAAACACGAATCCAAACATTTTCATTTTTGAGGTTTTTAAAGTTTATTTCAATATCATAGGGAATCCCTTTTAACGTAATTTCTTCGGTAGATTTTGTAAATAATTCAAACGATTCTTTACTTAGGTGTTTTTTAATTATACTTTGATCTGGAATACCATCTCCTGGGTCAGATCCTAAGGCATAGTGAACATAATCGGACCATATGGAGGTGTTCTTTTCTGTATTAACATCCCAGTAGCCTATTTTTGCTAATTTACCAGCTTCATCCATAGAGTATTTTCTTTTCTCTAACAACTCTAAAGATTCTTGAATTTTTTGTTTAGACAACTCTAATTCTATTTGTGCTTTTTTTGATTCTGTAATATCTTGTACAATTCCTCTTCTACCAACAATCTCATTTTCTTTATTTTTTATTGGTTGCGCTACACTACGTATCCAAACTTCTTGCTTTTTGTGATTTACAAGTTTTAACTCAATATCATAAGAATTACCTTTAGTAGTTAAATCTAAAGTTACACGTTTTAACTTCTCTTGTGATTTACTATCAAATCTTTTAAATAATTCATTCTCATCTGGAGCTCCGTCTTTTGAATTTAATCCGAAAACAGAATAGGTATGTTCAGACCATTTAAGACTAGAATTTATAGAGTCGCGTTCCCAGTAGCCTATTTTAGCTACTTTACTTGCTTCTCTTATAGAGAACTCACTTTTTTCTAGTTGTTGTAAAGATTTTTGAATCTTTTCTTTAGAGAGTTCTAAAGCAAGTTGTACCTTTTTAAAATCTGTAATATCTTGTACAACACCCTTTCTTCCAACAATTTCATTTTGTTGGTTGTATACGGGTTGTGCTACACTACGTGTCCAAACCTCTACATTTTTAAAATTGATTAATTTCAATTCAAGATCATATGGAGTTCCCTCTTTATAAAGCTCTTCAGTAGCTTTTTCTAGCTTTTTTAAAGATTTTTCATCACATATTTTTAAAATTTCTTTTTGTAATAGTACTTTATCTTCTAATTCTAAACCACACAACTTATAAACATAATCAGACCAAGTATACTCATCTGTAGCAATATCATATTCCCAATAGCCAATTTTTGCCATTTCACTAGCCTGTAACAAAGAATAGTCTCTCTTTTCTATCTGGGTTAGTGCAGTTTCAATTTTTTCTTTTGCTTGTTTTGATTCTGTTATATCTTGTAATAAACCTCTTCTACCAATAATTTTATTTTGTTTATCATATACAGGTTGTACTACATTTCTTACCCATACTTCTTTATTTTTTTGATTGATTAATTTAACTTCAATATCAAATGCAATACCTTCTGTATGTAGTTTTGAATTTGCTTTTTCTATCTTTTCTTGAGATTCTTTATCAAAAAATGAGAAAATTTTTTCTCTAGGAGGAATTCCATCTTTTGGGTTTAATCCAAAAATTTCATAATGATAGTCTGACCAAATAACGTTAACATTATCTATACTATACTCCCAATAACCAATTTTTGCAACACTACTAACTTCATGTAAGGCAGCTTCTTTAATTTTTAATAATTCTAAAGAATTTTTAATCTCTTTTTGAGATAGTTGTAATTCAAGTTGTGCTTTTTTAGAATCTGTTATGTTGTGTATAACACCTTTTCTTCCAACAATTTCATTTTGTTGGTTACGTATTAGTTGCACTACATTTCGAACCCAAACCTCTTCATTTCTCTTATTTATTAATTTTAACTCAATATCATAAGGAATCCCGTTTTCAGTAAGATCTTTAGTTGCTTTTTCTAGTTTTATTCTAGAGTCTTCATCATAAAGTTTTATGATTTCACTCCTTGGAGGAATCTTATCATTAAAATCAAACCCATACATCTCATAAATATATTCAGACCATATAAAAACATCTGTTGCTATATCATACTCCCAATGCCCAATCTTAGCCACTCTACTTGACTCTTCTAAAGAATGATCTTTTTTTTCTAACAACTCTAAAGAATGCTGAAGCTTTTGTTTAGAGAACTCTAATTCTTTTATTCTTTCTTCTTTTTCTTTATTAGCAAGTACTAGTTCAATTTCACGCTTTTCTTCAGCCTTTTTAATATCATATGTTATAGATTCAAATTTTTGCTTATAAGTTAAGGGGTGAAATATATCTCTTAGGTTAAATAAATTTTTAAACGATTTACTTAAATCAAAATATCTTATATAGAAATAAAAAGGAATACTGTAAAATATTGCAAATATCCCTTTAGAAATTAGCCCAGATATTAAAATTGAATTTAAATTATCTGAATTCCAAAAAACAAATAGAGAAAAACAAATCGCATCAAAACTTACTACAAATAACATAGTTAAGCAGATTTGTAAGAATAAGTAACGTGTTTTCTTTGATATAAATTCAAAAACTATTATTATTATTAACGAGTCTATAAATAATAACAAGGTTCCAACAAATAACACCCAAGCACTAGTATCAAAAAGTTTAGTGGATACGTTTAATGGATTATGTGTAACATCTTTAAGGCTCCAACCAAAAACTTGCAGGTAAACAGAAATTAATATGTTTACAATAAATAAAGCATAAATTATTTTTTTTGTTTCACTTGCATCTTCTTTTATATATATAATTAGCATTGCAAATAGAGTTGCCGTAAATAATACAGAAGAACCTGGTGAAACAATTAAATTGTCTGTAATTGATATATATACAGTACTTGATAAGAATACTTGCATAAACTGAATTAAACCCAAGCAAGCAAATAAAACCCCAATACCTAACTGTTTACGCAGACGAAATAATAAGAGTATTACAAAGGCAATTAATGTAGCTTGCAGAAACAAGATACCTATCTGATTATAATTCATAACTTAACATTAATTAATAAGGTAAACCTTATAATAATTTATATTGTCAATTTTTTGAGCAAAAGATAAGCATAATCTTACTTTTTTTTAACTTTTATAATAAATATTTTAAAAAAGTAAATGAATATGCTTTTATATTTTAAGTATTTATTTCTTTTTTAACAAAAAAAATCCAGCTTAAAAAAAAGCTGGATTTTTATATATAAAAATAAAATTATTATTCTACAGTAACTGATTTTGCTAAATTTCTAGGTTGATCTACATTTTTACCTAACATTACTGCTATATGATAAGATAGTAATTGTAAAGGAATTGTAGTTAACAAAGGCGTTAAAGCTTCTTCTGTATCAGGAACCTCAATTACATGATCTGCAATTTCTCTTACTTGTGTATCACCCTCAGTAACTACAGCAATAATTTTACCAGCTCTAGATTTTATTTCTTGAATATTACTTACTACTTTCTCATAATGACCTCTATTTGTTGCAATAACAAAAATTGGCATATTCTCATCAATTAAAGCAATAGGTCCGTGTTTCATTTCTGCAGCTGGATATCCTTCTGCATGAATATAAGAAATTTCTTTTAACTTCAAAGCTCCTTCTAAAGCTACAGGAAAGTTAAAACCTCTACCTAAATATAAACAGTTAGTTGCATCCTTATAAACAGCTGCAATACTTTTTACATGCTCATCAATTTTAAGCAATTTTTCAACTTGCCTAGGAATTAATTGCATCTTTTTAAGATAATCCTTAAAAGTGTGGTCTGCTAACGATCCGTTTGCTTTTCCTAATTTAAGTGCTATTAAAGTTAACACAGTAATTTGTGTTGTAAATGCTTTTGTTGATGCTACTCCAATTTCTGGACCTGCATGTGTATAAGCACCAGAATGTGTTTCTCTTGCAATAGAAGAGCCTACAACATTACAAACACCATATACAAAAGCTCCTTTAGATTTTGCTAATTTAATAGCAGCAAGCGTATCTGCAGTTTCACCAGATTGTGAAATTGCTATAACAACATCTTTATTGGTTATAATTGGATTTCTGTATCTAAATTCAGAAGCATATTCTACTTCTACAGGAATTCTAGCCATATCTTCAAAAAGATATTCTCCAACCAAACCTGCGTGCCAAGAAGTACCACAAGCTATAATGATAATTCGGTTTGCGTTTAAAAATTTGTCAAGATTATCATCTATACTAGACATCTTAATCATATTTTCTTCCACTAACATTCTACCTCTAAAAGTATCTGTAATTGCTTTAGGTTGCTCATGAATTTCTTTCAACATAAAATGATCGAAACCACCTTTTTCAATCTGATCTAGACTCATTTGAAGTTTTTGGATAGTTGGCTCTACTTTAGAGTCATCATTTATCTTAAAAACTTTAATTCCTTTATCTAATTTAATAACTGCCATTTCTTCATCTTCTAAATAGATGGCATTTTTTGTATATTCTAAAAAAGGTGAAGCATCAGATGCTACAAAAAACTCTTTGTTACCTTGCCCAACTCCAATTGCAATAGGACTTCCTAAACGTGCAACAACAATTTCATTAGGTCTATTTTTATCGAAAACAGTAATTGCATAAGCTCCAACAACATTTGTTAATGCTAATTGAACAGCTTTCCCAAGTTTACACCCTTCCGTTTTTTTAACTTCTTCAATTAAGTTAACTAAAACCTCAGTATCTGTATCACTTTTAAAAATGTAACCTCTTGAAATTAATTCCTTTTTAATAGTATCGTAATTTTCAATAATACCATTATGAACAATTACTAATTCTCCAGATTGAGAATAATGTGGATGAGAATTCACATCATTTGGAACTCCATGAGTTGCCCAACGTGTATGACCCATACCGATTTTACCCACTTTTCTTTCTTCTTCTGCGTCCGTGATTTTTTCTAAATCTGAAACTTTTCCTTTGGTTTTAGAAAGATGCATTTTTTCACCATCATAAATCATGACACCTGAACTATCATAACCTCTATACTCTAATCTTTTTAAACCATTAATAACTATTGGATAGGCATCTCTATAACCTATATAAGCTGAAATTCCACACATTGCATTTTTTTTTAGTTAGTTTTTTTATTTTTTTTCTGAGTATGATATTTTTAATATTGGTCTTTTATTATCGTTTGTAAGTAAATTATTAAAAATTGTTACAGCTTTAGGGTTCCAGCTATAATTTACAAAGGAATCATCAGTAGTAGAACTTGGTAAATCTGAAGGATTAAAAGCTTTTAATTTTAATGTAGAATCATACGTAATTTCTCCACTTAAAATATCAGATAAATAATCAGTAAGGCTAAAAGTATATTGATCTCTATCTGCATTTAAAAAACCAAGGATACCTCCAAAATCACCTTCACTGTATGCATCTTTTATTTGACTAAATGTAGGGTTTGGTGAAACTCCATTACTTTTATAAAGGTATAATCTTTCTGGAATATTCTCTGTATCTGCAGAAGGATCTACATAAAAAGTTAAAGTAGCTTCATTAATCAACCAATCTTGCGCTTTTATTTTTAATTCATCTATTTTATTCTGATCAAATAAAGTAATATTACCTTCACTGCCTGCAGTTCCTTGTATCTTTATATTATCATTATCTGTATACCCTTTCTCCTCCATCTTGTAAGTATTAATTCTAAAACCTGATAATGGAAAAGAATTATTTTTTGTTACTGTTCTTAAAGTATCAGTTGTTCCTTTATTTAACACAGTATTTGTATAATATACTTCTATAGATGGTCTTAAATTTGAGTTCGCATTATTAAAATTAAATGATGTTAATGATCCTTCATTACCTGAAGCCTCTAAAATTACTCCTCTAAAATAATCATTAAAAGCTGCTTGTGAAGAAAATTCAGTTTCTTCGTATTTATCTAAAAATAACGTTTTAATTGTAGCTTTGTCTAAAGGAATTCTAGCAAAAGGTACAGGAATTGTACTTGTTGCAGAAGCGAAATACCTAACAGTATCCGTTTTAAAAGTCGTATTATTATACAGCTTTCTTTTTACTAAAACCTTTGTACTATCTTCACTTGGTATTAAAGGATAATTAAGTTGACTATTTAATGGATCTCCAATTTTCTCAAAATCAGCATCAGAAAAAAACTTATTTGTCTTTGTTGGATCTTCTAAATTTAATTGACTAATATAGGTATTAGTTCTATAAATATTTAGATTAAAAGGTTTGGTTTTATCTCCAATTACAGAATCTATCTCAAATTTTGTTGCATCAGCATTTAAACTAACTTGGTAAGGTAGTTTTAAAAAGACTGTATCAATAACACTAACAACATCTGTTGTATCTGTAATATCTGCATCATCTATAACTTTTAAACCTAAAGTTATACCAAGTTGAGAAACTATCGAAGCTTCTAACTTTTCATAATCTGGGCTGGTATAAACTCCTAATAAATATTGTCCCAGTTGTCTTGATATATTATCTGATTGAATCCTTGCTAAAGGACTATTTTCTGCAGTAACATAGACTGAATCAACATTAGTATCAAATTTTATGTTACTAATAACGTTAGAGCCAATATCGGTAAAATCTTTTTCGCAAGATACAATTGCAATTGATAAGCATACAAATACACTTATATAAACACTTTTTCTAATAAAATTTCTCAATGTAAAATAATTAATTGGCTGCAATTAAATCAGCATAAAAATTCAAATAAGCTTCTTTTAAATTCTCTTCTTGATATTCTAAAACTGGCACTTCTTGTTTTTCAATAAAAGAAATTAAATCCTCATCAATAGATTCACTTCCATGAATAATTGCATCAGAATTTTCGATAGCACTTTTTAAAATATTAGTATGGTTTGGTGTTTCGATTGTATCTGTTTTTGCTGACTTGTTTAAGTCAAACTTTACTTTATCTGCTAAACCTTCATTTAACTCACCTTCAAAACCATTACTATATAAAGAAGTTACAATTTTACTTTCTGTAAATAGAGGTTCTTCTTTATAAAATTCTTTTAAATAAAGGGGCAATAAAGAAGCCATCCAACCATGTATATGAATAACATCTGGAGCCCAATTTAATTTCTTTACAGTTTCTACAACACCTTTTGCAAAAAAAATGGCTCTCTCATCATTGTCTTCAAAAAGCTCATCATCTTCGTCCGTAAAAACGGCCTTTCTTTTAAAATATTCTTCATTATCGATAAAGTAAACCTGCATTCTTTCTTTAGGAATAGAGGCTACTTTTATAATTAAAGGCATATCTATATCATTAACAACTAGGTTCATTCCAGAAAGCCTAATGACCTCATGTAACTGATGTCTTCTTTCATTAATTACGCCATATCTTGGCATAAAAATACGGGTTTGAACCCCTTTAGAATGGGCATTTTTAGCAGAGGTAAAAGCTGTTTTCGACAACTCTGTTTCTGGTAAATAAGGCACAACTTCAGACGATACAAATAAAATTCTTTTGTCTTTCATTAAATCAAACTCTTTTATAAGATGCGCAAAAGTACAAATTATTATGCTAATATGATGTTAAATTGGTAAGTTTGCACTCTTTATACAGTATCTTACTATGATAATTTTTACAGAAAAACACGCTTTAAAAGTTTATTTATCAACCTTAAAAGCTCAAGGTAAAACAATTGGTTTTGTCCCAACAATGGGAGCTTTGCATCAAGGACATTTGTCTTTAATTAAACAAGCTCAGCAAAAAAACGACGTTGTAATTGTTAGCATTTTTGTAAATCCTACACAGTTTGACAATAAAGAAGATCTTGTAAAATATCCTATAACTTTAGAAAGTGACACCAAATTATTAAAAAGCATTTCCTGTGATGTGCTTTTTCATCCTTCAGTCGAAGAAATTTATCAAGAAAATATCGTTTCAGAAAATTTCGATTTTGATGGTTTAGAACATCAAATGGAAGGCAAATTTAGAGATGGGCATTTTAATGGAGTTGGTACCATCGTAAAAACATTGTTTGAAATTGTAGAACCAGACAAAGCATATTTTGGACAAAAAGATTTTCAGCAATTGCAAATCATCAAAAAAATGGTTGAGAAACATCAACTAAATTTAAAAATTAAAGGATGTAAAATTTTTAGAGAAAAAGATGGTTTGGCAATGAGCTCTAGAAACACAAGATTAACCAAAGAACAAAGAGAAATTGCACCCTTTATTTATAAAACACTTAAAAAAGCAAAGAAAAAGTTTACTACAGAAAATGTTGAAAAAGTGAATGAATGGGTAGAAAATCAATTTAAAAAAGAACCTTTATTGGAGTTAGAGTATTTTACAATTGCTGATGAAAACACATTAGAAACTATTAACAAAAAAGAATCTGGTAAAAAATACAGGGCTTTTATCGCTGTTTTTGCTGGTGAAATTAGATTGATAGATAACATTCAATTAAAAAATTAGTAATTAAAAAATGTTTATTTTTGCAAAATGTTAGTACAAGTTGTAAAATCAAAAATCCATCGTGTAAAAGTTACAGGTGCAGATTTAAATTATATAGGAAGCATTACCATAGATGAAGATTTAATGGATGCTGCTGGTATTATTGAAGGTGAACGTGTTCAAATTGTGAACAATAATAATGGAAATCGTTTAGAAACATATGCAATTCCTGGACCTCGAAAAAGTGGAGAAATCACTTTAAATGGTGCAGCTTCTAGATTGGTTGCTGTTGGCGATGTTTTA
>TARA_R110002072_G_scaffold38314_22_pt1 | contig 20934 bp, 15 predicted proteins | sample TARA_R110002072 | Tara Oceans TARA_R110002072 (sample SAMEA4397118) | marine metagenome | biome: Polar Biome; feature: [SRF] surface water layer (ENVO:00010504); material: water (ENVO:00002006), including particulate matter (ENVO:01000060) such as... | depth 5 m | reverse complement strand
CCTCCCCGGCGGCGATTCCCGCGGCGTGCTCGGCGTTGAAGCGCTCGACATAGAGGTTGAAGCTGGCGACCAGCTCCTCGTTGGTGATGCTCTCCGCCGGCGTGAACAACCCGGTGGCGGAGATGACGGGACGACCCGTCGGCACGATATCTGCTCTCATGGCGAAACGCGTAATCCCGCGCAGCCGCTACGGCAAGGCCACCCGGGCGTGGCAGTGCAAGAGAACGGATGGCGAGAACGGATGGCGAGATCGGACGAGGCGAGCAGTGGCGGGCATATAGCCGGCTCGCGGCCGGCGGTTTCAGAACGGCTCCACACTCTATGCGCCCGGGCACTTGCGGCTGGCTCAGCCGGCTTTGACCGCCACCGGGGAAGCAAAATATCCGCAGCATTGTCTTCGATGCGACGCTGAACCGACGCACGGCCGCAACGTCCGCCTCCTAGCGGCCTCCACAGAACAGGGGGCCGAAATGAAACGAATCGCGATCGTCGCCGCAGCGGCTCTGGCCTGCTCGGCGGCTCCTGCCGCATCTCATAAAGGCGCACACCAATCGGACCAGGCGCCGTGGCAGCAGCCGAGCGAATGGCCCGACAGGATCGTGGTGACCATGGATGGCGATCCGGCGACCTCGATCGGCGTGAGCTGGCGTACCGCCGAGAGCGTCGGGGCAACGAGGGCAGAAATCGCCAGGGCGCTTCCGGATGCGCGCTTCGATCAGCTCGCCACTTCGGTGGTGGCCGAGACCCAGCGCCTCGATCTCGCCCGGTTCGAACATGCCGGAAAGATCTTCTCGGTCGAGCACAACCAGGGCCTGCCGGCGACCAGCCACCACTCGCTCCGCTTCGACGGGCTGGAACCCGATACGCTGTATGCCTACCGCGTGCAGGGCGCCGAAGGACACTGGTCCGAATGGTTTCACACCCGTACCGCGCCGCTATCGGGGCCGCTGCGTTTCATCTATCTGGGCGACGCGCAAAACGGGCTCGCCTCGCACTGGCCGCGCGTCATCCGCGCCGCTTTCCAGAGCGCGCCCGATGCCCGCTTCATCCTGCACGCAGGCGATCTCGTCAATCGCGGCTCGCGCGATCTGGAATGGGCGCACTGGTTCCGGGCCAGCGGCTTCATCCACGGCATGATCCCGGCCATCCCGGTCACCGGCAATCACGAATATGACGACTACCCGCTGACCGAAGAGGAAGAGCTGGAATTGCTCTCCATCCTCTGGCGCCCTCAGTTCCGGCTGCCCGAGGAGCCGGGTCTCTCGGCCGAGCTGCAGGAGACCGTCTATGCCGTGCGCTATTCGGCCGACCTGCACGTCTTCGTCCTGAACACCAATATCGACGACATGAGCGAGCAGGCTGCGTGGCTCGACCGGCAGCTCGAGCAGAGCGATGCGCGCTGGCGGATCGTGACCGCGCATCACCCGATCTTTTCCTCGGGCCGCGACCGGGACAATCCCGAGGGGCGCGAAATCCTGTTGCCCATTCTGCTCAAGCACAAGGTGGATCTGGTCCTGCAGGGGCACGATCATACCTATGCCCGCGGCAGTGTCGGCGATCGGAACCAGACACCGAACCGCACCGCCGCCACCGATACGGCAGACCGGAACGCCATCGCGACGATGTTCGTCAATTCGGTCTCCGGCCCCAAGCAGTACAAGTTCAACGAAAGCGGCTGGGACCAGTACGCGCCCACCGGCGTCACGCTCGACCGGATGGGCGAGAACACGCAGTTCTATCAGGTGATCGGGATCGACGGAGAGGCGCTGCACTATGCCGCCTACACCGCCGATGCCGAGCTTTACGACGAGGTCCAGCTCACCAAATCCGATGCCGGCATCAAGACCATCGCGCCCGGCAGCTCCGACCTTCCGGCCGAAAGACGATTTTCCAACACGCTGCCTTACGAGAGCGTGCAGGACTAATTTTCAGACAATAAACAATAACTTACCAAAGGGAACAACCATGACGGATCTGTCCGGCCGCAAGGCATTTGCCCTGCTCGCGTCCTCTGCACTTGCCGCTCTGGCAACAGGCACGGTTCAGGCGCAGGAGGCCCCGGCCGCTGCCAGCAGCCAGGAGGGCCAGGCCACGGTCACGGGCCGCGTGTTCGACATACGCACCGGGAATTCGCTGCAAGGCGCGGTCGTTCGCGTGGCCGGGACCGGCGAACGTGATGTGACCGAGGACGACGGGCGCTATCAGGTTCGGGTTCCCGCCGGCTCGAGCACCATCGAGGTGGATTATGTCGGCTTCGACAACGCCCGTCAGACCGTCAACGTCGCAGCGCGCGGCAGCGCGGTCGCCGATATCGGCCTCGACAGCGCGGCGCTGGCCGGTGAGCAGATCGTGGTCCGCGCGGCTGCGACCGGGCAGGCGCTGGCGATCAACCAGCAGCGCACCGCCGACGGCATCGTCAACATCTACTCCGAAGAGGTGTTCGGCCCGGCTCCCGATGGCAATATCGGCTATGCGCTGCAGCGCCTGCCCGGGATCAGCGTCAACACCAACCAGAGCGGCGAGCCGACCGGCGTCAACATCCGCGGCGTCGAGGGCGATTTTAACTCCTTCCAGATCAACGGCAACCGCCTGCCTTCCGCCGGCGGCTCGCGCGGTCTCAGCACCGGCGATTTCTCGGCCGATGGCATCTCGAACATCGAGGTGATCAAGGCGGCCACGCCCGACCGTGACGGCGATGCGATCGGCGGCATCATCAACATCGTCACCCGCAGCGCCTTCGAGCGCAGCGGCCAGCGGATCGATATCGAGGCCGCCGGCGTCTACAGCGATCTTCCCGAGGAGCTGGGCTATTCGGTGAGCGCCAATTATTCGGACATCTTCGCGCTCGGCGGCGACATGAACAATTTCGGCGTCAGCATATCGCTCGGCAGCTACGAGATCGACCGGTCATCCTACAACCGCGACATGGACTGGGTGCAGGTCACGCCCGAAAACAATCCCGAGCTCGGCCTGGATCAGTATGACGATCCGGTGTGGTTCATGGAATCCTCGCACTGGGAAATCGACCGGCAGGTTACCAAGGTCAACACCGCCAACATCGACCTCGACTACCGCACCGACGAATTCAATTCGTTCTACCTGCGCGGCTTCTACAGCCATTCGGACCGTTCCAACGACGTGTTCGAAACCGATATCGACATCGACACGCGCTTCCAGAACGCGCTCGGCGGTCGCAAGACCTACGCCGAACTGACCCCCACTTCGGGCCGTGGCACGCCCGGCGATGACGGCTCGCAGGGCTCGCGCGGCTGGATCGGCACCGATGAGGACCGCACCACCGAGCTGTACTCGGTCAATTTCGGCGGCCGTCACGAGATGACGCAGAGCCTGCTCACCTACGATCTGTTCTACTCGCGCAGCCGACAGGATTTCGCTACCGACAACGAGCTCAATTTCGTCATGGAGCCGGACAGCCCCTGGCTGCAGTTCGAATACCAGCTCAACGACGTCACCCGCGGCGATGTCGTAATCAGCGAGATCAGCGGTCAGGACAGCACCGACCTGTCGCTGGTGACCGAGGGCGAACTGGCCGTCGGCAGCGCACTCGCGGTCGAGGAAGTCTACAGCGCGCGCGCCGATTTCGAGCGCAGTTTCGATTTCGGCCGGAGCGAGCTGACCCTGAAGGCCGGCGGCAAATATTTCCGCAGCGAGGCGACCCGCGACCAGACCGTCGCGGTCTATGAGATGGACGAGGCCTTCCCCTATGCCAGCATCCTCGATCCCACCAACGACGTGCATATGGGCGGCGCCAAGATCTACAACGTCTTCCCCTCGCGCGGGGTGGCGCTGCTGGCGAGCAATCCGGAACTGTTCGAACTGAACGAGGAAGACACGCTGGAAGACAGCTTCTTCGGCGATTTCAATTCGACCGAGGAAACCGTGGCGGGCTACGGCATGGGCACGATCCGCTCGGGCATCCACACGATCATCGCCGGTCTGCGCTACGAGAACGTCGCGTTCGACAACACCAACTTCGCCGTCAGCTTCCTCGACGGCGAGGGATCAGTCGGCGAGTTGCGGACGCAGAACTCCTACGATTTCTGGCTACCCGGGATCCACTTCCGCCATGAGCTCACGCCCAATCTGATCCTGCGCGAGAGCTACAACCGCAGCTATGGCCGCCCGCGCCGCAGCGAACTGGCCAGCGGCCGGTTCATCAACGAAGACGGCGACATCGTGGACGGCAACCCGAATTTGCAGCCCGCGGTGTCGGAAAACTTCGATGCCCAGGCGGAGTATTACACCAAAACCGGCGGTCTCTACTCGGTCGGGGTGTTCTACAAGGACATCTCCAATTTCTCCTACGACCGGGTCTATGATTTCAACAATCTGGATTCGAACGGCATCCCGATCCCCGACGAGGATGGCGATTTCGAATATGAAGTCCCCACCAACGGCACCAGCGCGAAGAATTACGGTCTCGAACTGATCGCCCGCCAGCGGCTGGTCTTTCTCCCCGGTGCGCTGCGCGGCCTGACCGCCGGGGTCAGCGCGACCTTCACCGAAACCGAAGCCAATTACCCCGATCGCGCCGATCGCGACGATCTGCCGTTGCCGGGCTTTTCCGACTTCCTGTTCACCGCGACGCTGGAATGGGCGTGGAAGGGCTTCAACGCCCGCGCGGACTACATCAACCGCTCGGACTATGTCGAAGGTCTGGGCAGCGATATCGAGAGCGACGAGTTCTTCGGGCCCGAAGAGCGGCTCGACCTCTCGGCATCCTACCGGTTCGGCGGCGGGCTGCGGATCTTCGGCAATGTCATCAACGTCACCGACGAATCCCAGTTCTCCTACCAGGGCTACGAGCCCTTCGCCGAGGACGCCAACCTGACCGGGCGCAAGATCACCGTCGGCCTCGGCTACACCTTCTGATCGGAGAATTGATTGTGACCAGGACTTTCCGCCCGGCCCTCGCGCTGGCGCTCGCCGCTTCCCTCCCGCTTTTTGCGGCCCCGCTGCACGCGCAGGATATGGCCGCGCCGGCCGCCCCTGTCGGCCAGGCAGAGGCGGAGCCGGCTGCGCAGGCCAGGAACATCATCCTGTTCGTCGCCGATGCTGCCGGCGTCTCGGTGCTCAACGGCGCGAGCCTGCTGGAATATGGCGAGCCGCTCAAACTCCACATCCAGCAATGGCCGCATCTCGGCCTCAGCGAGACCTCGCCGGTGGACTCCTTCGTCTCGGATTCGGCCAATGGCATGTCCGCCATCATGACCGGGGTGAAGACCCGGAACGGCGTGATCAGCCAGTCGCCCGAGGCGGTGCGTGGCGAGGTCGACGGCGCACCAACCAAGACGCTGCTCGAATATGCCGAGGAACGCGGGCTGCTGACCGGTGTGGTCAGCAGCCAGTCGATCGCCGATGCGACGCCCGCCGCCACCTATGCCCATGCCAATGATCGCGGCAAGCAGGGGGAGATCTTCTCGCAAGCCTTCGCCCCGCGGTTCGGCGACGGGGTCGACGTGATGATCGGCGCGGGACGCCAGCGCATCGGCGACCAGCTCGAAGCGCTGGGAACCGGCTTCGCGCCGCTGGCGCAGCAGCATGGCCGCCCGGTCTACGAGACGCTCGAGGCGGTCCCCGGCGGCAACGAGCGCCCCATCGTGGTGGCCGACGCAATCGACGTGCGCGCCGCCACCCTGCGGGCGCTCGAACTGCTGCAGCGATCGCAGACCGGCTATTTCCTCGTGGTCGAATGGGACGCCCATACCGACGATCCGCGCGAGGGCCTGCAGAACATGGCGGATTTCGACAAGCTCATCGCCGAGGTCGAAAGCCGGGTCGATCTGGACGACACGCTGCTGCTGTTCACCGCCGATCATTCCTTCGGGCTGCAGGTCGATGGCGGCAAGCGCGGCGCGGATTTGCTGGCCGGCTACGACGCGTGGAAGGCTTCGGGCAGCGAGGAAGGTCCCGTCCGGCTCGATAACGTCATGGTCAACGACAGCCACACCGCCGAGGAAGTCCCGGCGCTCGCGATCGGGGCCGGCGCGGAGCGCGTGCGGGGCTATTTCCCCAACACCCATCTCTTCGAAATCATGCTGAATGCCTGGAACTGGAGCCCCGATGCCGCGAAAAACTGAGAGCGGAGGTCCCGCGCTCGTGCCGGTAATTGCTCGCCGCACGCATGCCCTCCGGCCCTTGTTCCTCGCCGGACTGGCGGGCGCTGCGGTCGGCTGCGCCCCGACCACGGGTCCGGAGCTGACATACCGCGTCCGCGCCGATCTCGCCGCGCCGCTCAATGAAGATAGCGGCTGGGCCGCACCGGCGGGGGCGGCGGCGACGATCGCGGCCGACCGGCCCTTCCGCTTGCGGATGGAAGCCAGGTCGAGCGAGCCCGCGTCCGGTTTCAGACTGCAGGCACGCCGCAACGGCGGGGAATGGGCCACGCTGGACGCGCAGTCCTTCCCCTATCCGAAGCGAGAGCTCGAACTGGACTTCGCAGATCACGCGCCCGGCGCCCCTCCTCCCGGCTGGCTCATCCAGACCGGATTGGCGGGCGACCTCCTGGTCCAACAGGATGGTGCCGACCGTGTGCTGCGCGCGCAGGGCGGCGCCGCCGGCCTGCTCGCCACCTATCCCGCGCCGTGGCCTCTGCCGCAATTCGGCTACGCCGCCCGTTTTCGCCTGCCTGCCGAAGACACGCGGGGCTTCGCCCTGGTGTTCGGCCACGTCGATGCCGAAAACCACGGCCTGCTGCGCATCGAACCCGATCGGGGCGTAACCCTGATCCGCGTGATCGATGGCCGCGAAACCGTTCTCGCCCACCAACGCGTCGCCCTTGCGCGGGGGACATGGCACGATGCCGAAATCGAGCTGGAGGACGGCCGGATCGAGATCAGCCTCGACGACGAGATCCTGCTCGCCATGCCGCTGGATGCGATCGAGGGGGCAACCGGCCTGTCGGTCCCGCCGGGCGGCGCGGTCGACATAGCCGAACTCGCCATCGAAGGCGTGGCGCGCACCCCCGGTGTCAGCATCATTGCCACACCGGCCTATGCCGATGGTGCGCCCACCGACGACCTGCTCGCGGGCTCCCCGCTTCCGTTCGCGCCCGGCGCCGGCCTGTCGCTCCGCCAGCAGACCCCGCATTGGGGTTCCGCCGGCCATCACGGCGAATTCGAATGGCCGCTGGTGATCCGCCGCTTCGCCGATGGACCCTCGCTCAACGAGGATGGCGAGCGGTTCGAATTCCGGATGATCTGCGCGCCCGGCGACACGCTTGTGCAAAGCGGTGTCGCGCGGATCACGCTGGCCGTTCCACCCGGCCATCTGGGCGGCACCTATGTCGAGAACCCCGGCCGGATCGGCCCCTGGCAGGCGCGCAACGGCGATCTGTATTTCATCATGGAACCGGCCGAAACCGACAACAAGTTCATGATGCTCAAGTCCGGCGACGGCGGAGCGAGCTGGCGCGAGGTCGATGGCGCCAACCGGCCGCAGACCGGCGATCTGGAATCGGTCGACGGACGGATGGTGGCTGGCCGCATCCATATCGTCCATCAGGTCACCAGCTCGGTGCGCTACCATGTCTTCCGCACCTCCGATCACCCCACGCATCCGGACAGCTGGGAAATCGTCGACGAAGCGGCGGCACGCGCCGAAGCCATCGCTCAGACCGCGACCATGGCCGTCCGCTCCGATCAAAGCGTGGTCACCATATTCCTGGGCGAGCGGCTGCATTATGCGATCCGCGCCGCCGACGGCAGCTGGAGCGACCCGGTCGCCGTGGATCCGGGCGCGGACGTGATCAATGCCGGCCCGCAGGCGGTCGCCGGGCGCGGGGACGTCGTCCATCTCGCCTATTTCAGCGAGGATGGGATCATCTGGTATCGCCGCATGCTTCCGGGCGGCACGCTCACCGCGCGCCGGGAACTGGCCCGGGGTGCGGGGACCGGCCGGCCCGAATACGGTGCCGTGCTCCCACTGGTCTATGATGCAGGGACCGACACGCTCACCATCGCCTACCGGCTGGCGGACGGCAGCCTGTGGGAGCGGCAGGTGCAAGGCAATGCGGCGCCGACGCCGCCCGTCAGGATTTCGGATCGCGCGGTGATTACCGATGCGGTGGATTCTCAGCAGCCCGCTGCCGATATCGTTGCCGACTCCACCGGATTGCTCGCGCTCTTCGTCGATGAGGAAACGCGCAGCCTCTACAGCACCCGCCGCGTCGGTGGCCGATGGCAGACCCCGGTTCTGCAGGTGGACGGGATCGAAGGCTCATGGGTCCGCGGCAAGGTCATCCGCCGGGCGGATGGCCGATCGGTCTACGGCTATGTCTACGACGCGGGTTCGCAGGGCGGCAGCGGCTTCAATCGCTACGGAGAGATCGTGCTGGACAGCGAATAGGCAAAGCAAATCGAGTAAATCGGGAGGATCGCACGCCCGATGCCCTGGTCGGGTCCGGCCAGGAAATCAGGATTCGCGCTTCAGCAGTCGTTTTTCATTTTGTGGTAAGGTCAGGATTTCGACGTAGGTCTGCGGACTGCGACCTTGTGAATAAAGGCGCGCCACCTGCCCGGTTATCCGTCGGACGTTTGGGGCGGACGTCCAAAATTGGGTGGGAAGCAGAACTCCAACAACCGCGATGCTGTTATTGCTTAGCTTTGGCCAGCCAAGAAATATGGAGCACTCCAGGGGTCCTTTGCCAACTCTCCGCAACGAGAGCGCCACAGGCGATTGTTGCGGGTAACGTGCTTCGGAGAATGCTGCATGACCAGTGCTTGGGCATGGCGATCCAGAACGTTCTGCCACTCGAAGCGAACGGCTTCTTCCAACTCAGCCTGAGCAACGTATTCGCTAACGCCGGTAGCTAATGCATTCTTTTTCGCGGTCCCGATCCAGTCGACGATACCCTGGCGATCGACCGCGAAACCCAACTGTTCGCAAGTCTGAAAGGACGAGGTAGCCACCGCGATCTTCTGAAACTGCTCTGCATAATCAGCTTGAGGCGCGCTAATTCCTATTAGCACCAGCGGCCCGACGAACGCGAGAAGAGCCATTGCGAATCTCCTGGTTAAGTTCCCAAGATGCTTATCACAACAGTAAACTAAAAGGAACGATGAAGCCCATTCTCGGACATTTTTCTCTACCAACCACAAGGTGACGATAAAAAAACTGTGCGTTTTGACCGCTGCCCAAGTTATCCACTTTTACTAATAGGCTAAGCACCGTTTTACTCGCTAGACCAAGGCGCCCTCATGCTTGGCATCTACAATTTGGTCGTCAACAGGCAAGCCGCTTTCCTTCTCCTCCTACTTCAGGTGGAGGTCGGGGGGGTGGTCGGTGCTTGCAGTTGCGGGCGCTGGACCTACACCCCCGGCTCCTCCCCACAGAGAAGGGAGAACACCGTGCACCTCCTGCTTGGCCCGCTCCCCGCCTGCTACGGGATCAGTCGCTCGGCGCGCAGCTGTTTGAACAGCGCGAAGAACGCGTCGTCGGTGGGCTGGTACCCGGTGAAGCCGAGGCGGCGGCTTTTCGACATGTCGGTCACCACTTCGATCGGGCGGCCGAGGTCGGCGTCGGTGTGCCAGGGGGAGGCGAGCCGGGCGAGGTCGGGTTCGGCCAGGCTTTCGCGTTCGGCGATGCCGCGCCAGACACCCGCCTCATCGGCCATCTGCTGCGCGAGCGGGCGCTCGGTGCCGTCGAAGGGTGCGGCCTCGATCCCGAACCACTCGGCGATCCGCTCCCACATCCATTGCCAGCGGAAGACATCGCCATTGACGATGTTGAACGCCTCGTCGTGCGCCGCTTCGGTCTCGGCAGCCCAGAGCAGATGGCGCGCGAGTTGCCCGGCGTCGGTCATGTCGGTCAGTCCGGTCCACTGCGCAGCCGAGCCGGGGAAAGTGAACGGCCGCCCGGTCTCGCGGCACAGCGTGGCATAAACCGCGAGCGTGGTGCCCATGTTCATGGCGTTGCCGACCGCCTTGCCGATCACCGTGTGCGGGCGATGGACGCTCCAGCTGAAGCCGCCGCGCTTGGCCGCGGCGAACAGCTCGTCCTCCTGCGCGTAATAGAAATTCTCGACGTCGAGCCGGCCCTGTTTCTCGCGGAACGGCGTCTGCGGCAGCGAGCCCTTGCCGTAGGCCTCGAACGGACCGAGGTAGTGCTTGAGCCCGGTGACCAGCGCGACGTGGCGCGGCGCCTTGGGGAATGCTTCGAGGAGGTTGCGCACCATCGCCGCATTGACGCGGATATTCTCGGCCTCGGTCTCCTGCCGGAGCCAGGTTGTGATGAAGACCGCATCGGGGTCGATGTCCTTGAGCGCCTCGGCTGTCGCGCCGGCGTCCAGAAGGTCGGCAGCTACCGACTGGACCCCATCCTGCTGGCTTCCGCTGCGCGAGAGCCCGTAGACGGTCCACCCCTGCTGCACCAGCAGCGCTGCAGTCGCGCTGCCGCCGATGCCGGTCACGCCGGCTACCAATGCTGTCTTGCTCAATTTTCTCTTCCTTTCGGGGGTGTCCCGGCTGGCACGGATGCCTGCTCAACCACACCGCCTTGTGTCTTGCTATCGCCCTGAATGGGGTGACCTGTGCACTCGGATGGAACTCCGCTGCCCATCCCCAAGTCCGGCGGCCCGCGTTCCGTTCCCCGTGGAGCTCGGTGGTCCGCGCACCGGGACCGTCGACAAACCCTGCTCGCCGCGGCTAATCGTCGATCCATGCCAGTGAGCCCCCCGCCGTCGCCGTCCGAGCCCTCCCGGCGACGGATCCTCGTCCTCAACGGCCCCAATCTCAACCTGCTCGGGCGGCGCGAGCCGGAGATCTACGGCCACGCCACGCTGGCCGACATCCAGGCGCTGCTCGAGGCGCGGAGCGAGGAACTCGGGCTCCGGGTCGAATGCCGCCAGTCGAACCACGAGGGCGTGCTGATCGATTGGCTGCAGCAGGCCGAAGCGGAAGGGTTCGCGACCGTCCTGCTCAACGCCGGCGCCTATACGCACACATCGATCGCGCTGCTCGATGCGATCCGCGCCATCGCGCTGCCGGTGATCGAGGTGCATCTGTCGGACCCGTCGCAGCGCGAGGAATTCCGCCATCTTTCCTATGTCGGCATGGCCGCGGCGGACACCGTCCAGGGGCTCGGGGCGCAGTCCTATGTCGTCGCGCTGGAGCGTGCCGCGGCGCTTTGAAACAAGGCTGTGACGCAGCGTCGAAGACCGGGTGCCCCCCTTGCAACCCGCGCGCCTCACGCGCATAGGTCCGCCAAATAACACACAAGGACTACCATGGCGGAACGAAAGAGCGGCTCCGGTGAGAAAACCGGTATGAATGTCGATATGGATCTGGTGCGCGAACTGGCCGAGTTGCTCGCCCAGTCCGATCTCACCGAGATCGAGGTCGAGGACGACGATCGCAAGATCCGCGTCGCGCGTACCGTGAGCGCCGCTCCGGTCGCCGCCGCCGCACCGCAAGCGCCCGCCGCTCCCGCTGCCGCCGCGCCTTCGCACGCGCCCGGTGCCGACGCGCCCGCACTGCTCGCCGCGCATAGCAATGCGATGAAATCCCCCATGGTCGGCACCGTTTATATGGCGCCAGAGCCAGGGGCGGCCGATTTCGTCAAGGTGGGCGATAAGGTCGAAGCGGGCGACACGCTGCTGATCATCGAAGCGATGAAGGTGATGAACCCGATCGCCGCGGAGGCCGCGGGCACCGTCACGGCCATCCTCGTCGAGAACGCCCAGCCGGTCGAATTCGATCAGCCGCTGGTCGTCATCGGCTGAGCATAGCCATGGACATCAAACGCATCCTGATCGCCAATCGCGGCGAAATCGCCCTGCGCATCCACCGCGCGGCGCATGAAATGGGCATTGAAACCGTCGCGGTGCATTCCACCGCCGATGCCGATGCCATGCATGTCAGGCTCGCCGATCACGCGGTCTGCATCGGCCCCGCCCCGGCGAGCGAGAGCTATCTCAACATCGCCAACATCATCTCGGCGGCCGAAATCTCGCACGCCGATGCGATCCATCCCGGCTACGGTTTTCTCTCCGAGAACGCCAAATTCGCCGAGATCGTCGAGGCGCACGACATTGCCTGGATCGGCCCCAAGCCCGAGCATATCCGCACCATGGGCGACAAGGTCGAGGCCAAGCGCACCGCCGGCGCGCTCGGGCTGCCGCTGGTCCCCGGATCGGCCGGCGCGGTCAGCGATTTCGGCGAGGCGCGGCAGATCGCGCAGGAGATCGGTTACCCGGTGATCATCAAGGCCGCCTCGGGCGGCGGCGGGCGCGGAATGAAGGTCTGCGAGAGCGAGGACACGCTCGAGACGCTGATGCGCCAGGCGGGCAACGAGGCGAAATCCGCCTTTGGCGACGCCACCGTCTATATCGAGAAATATCTCGGCAATCCGCGCCATATCGAGTTCCAGATCCTGGGCGACGGCCAGGGCGCGGCGATCCATCTGGGCGAGCGCGACTGTTCGCTCCAGCGCCGCCACCAGAAGGTGCTCGAGGAAGCCCCCTCCCCCGTGCTGGGCGAGGAAGACCGCGCCAGGATGGGCGATATCTGCGCCAAGGCGATGGCCGACATGGGCTATCGCGGCGCGGGGACGATCGAATTCCTGTGGGAAGACGGCGAGTTCTACTTCATCGAGATGAACACCCGGCTGCAGGTCGAGCATCCGGTCACCGAGATGATCACCGGGATCGACCTGGTCCGCGAACAGATCCGCATCGCCGAGGGCAAGCCGCTCTCGATCACGCAGGACGAGGTCGAGTTCAAGGGCCACGCGATCGAGTGCCGGATCAACGCCGAGGACCCGTTCACCTTCGCCCCCAGCCCCGGCGACGTGACCTATTACCACGCAGCAGGCGGGATGCATGTGCGGGTCGATAGCGGGCTCTATGCCGGTTACCGGGTGCCGCCCTATTACGACAGCATGATCGCCAAGCTGATCGTCTATGGCCGCAGCCGCGAGAAGTGCATCATGCGGCTGCGCCGTGCGCTCGACGAGATGGTGATCGAGGGCGTCAAGACCAGCATCCCGCTGCACCAGGCCCTGCTCGCGCAGGACGATGTCCTGAGCGGCGACTATTCGATCAAATGGCTCGAGGACTGGCTGAAGGATCGCGAGGCCTGAAGAGGCCTCGCACCGTCAGCCCAGGGTAGAGCCCGCCGCCTCGGCCTCGGCTATGGCCTCCGCACCGGTCAGTCGCGGGTGATCGCCCGAAACTGCGCACCAGTCTGCCCGCTCGTCGATGAAGATCTCGCGCTCGATCGGGAAATCCGCGGCATCTTCAAACAGACCGGCGAGGAAACTGCGGTTGCCCGTGGGAAGGAATCGATACCACAGATTGCTGCCGCAAACCGCGCAGAACGCGCGTTCGGCCCATTCGCTCGATCGGAACCGGGAGATCGAATCCTCGCCGGCGATCGTGAAATCCGACCCGCTCAGCGCCGCGTAGAATGCCCCTCCCCAACGACGGCACATGTCGCAGTGGCACAGTTCGACCTGACGCCTGGGATTGTCGAGCACGATGGTGACGGCGCCGCAAAGGCAATGTCCCGCAATGCTATCCCTCGCGTCCGCCATGAGGCTAACCGAGCGGCACGCCGGGAAGGTTCTTGCTGGTGCGGATCGTCAGCGAGGTCTTGACGCTGGCGACATTGGGCGCCGGGGTCAGCTTGCTGGTGAGGAATTCCTGGAACCGCTGCAGATCCTCGCTCACGATCTTGAGGATGAAATCGATCTCGCCGTTGAGCATGTGAACCTCGCGCACCTCTGGCAGATGCGCCATCGCCGCCTCGAATTCGCGCAGGTCCCCCTCGGCCTGGCTGCGCAGGCTGACCATGGCGAAGACCGTGATCGAAAAGCCCAGCCTCGCCGGGTCGAGATCGGCATGATAGCCGCGGATCACGCCCAGTTCCTCGAGCGCGCGCACCCGTCTCAGACAGGGCGGCGCGGTGAGACCGACGCGATGAGCAAGCTCGACATTGGTCATTCGACCGTCGTCCTGCAATTCCGCCAGCAGGCGCCGATCGATAGTGTCGAGGTTTGCCATTCTACGAGCCCCCATTCCGCCCGGCGCGACAGGTTTCGCTGCAATTGCGAAAGCTTGTGCTGCGTCGACGCGCGTCTTGCTAATAATGTTGTTCTTGCCAGCAATTGTCCCGCTTTGCAACGCGGTCGCAACTTTGTGTTCAGCCTGTTCGTTACACAGATATGAAGGCATAGGTGAGAGGGCATCCGGGTAGCCGACAAGCCTTTCCAACGCGGCAGCCATGGATGGCGTCGATCCCTTCGCCTACCCCGGAGAACCATGCATTTCGACGACCGCCTTGCCACCGTTCTGCGCCATCGGGCGACCGGAGAGCGGGCCGCGCGGACGCAGTATCGCCAGCTGCTCGACCTGCTCGGCGACCCCGCCGACGGACGCGACGCGAGCCTGGAGGCGGCTGCCTATTTGCGGCTCGATGCGCTCGCCGCGCTGATCCCGTATCGCGAGCGAGCGCGGATCGTGGAAAGCGACGGGGTGCGCATCCGCAATCCACAGCTGGTCGAATCGCTCGCCGAGGCGGAACCCGACGTCGCCGCCGCCGCGCTGTCGCGGGCGCGGCTGAGCGAGACGGAATGGGCCGAGCTCATCCCCCGCCTCCCGATCCGCGCGCGCGGTTTCATGCGCAATCGCCGCGATCTTCCACCGCGTGCCGTGGCGATCCTGGATCGTCTCGGGGTGAGCGATCGCGGCCTGCCGCTGCCCGAGCGAATCGCCGCGCCCGAACCCACGGCGCAGCCGGCGTCCGCACCCGCAGCGTCGCCGGCGGCGACGCCCGGCGACCAGCGCGACGACAGCGGGATCGCGGCGCTGGTCCGCCGAATCGAGGCGTTCAACAAGACGCGCACGTCCAGCGGGGTCGCCCGCGAAACCGCACCGCAACTTCCGCTCGACCGCGAACCGCGTGCGGGATCGCGGCGGCGAAGCGAGCTGTTCGCCTTCGCCACCGATGTGGACGGCAAGATCGAATGGGCCGATCCGCCGATTGCGCCGATGGTGGTCGGTACCGATCTGGTGCGCGGGCAGGATCGCTCCGCGCTCGGGCCGCAGAGTGCCTTCTCCGGCGCCTTCTTCAACCGCCAGCCGCTGCGCGAAGCGCCGGTCGAGCTGGCCGGCGCCCATCGTATCGCGGGTAGGTGGCTTGTCGATGCGACCCCGCGCTTCACCCGCACCGACGGGCGGTTTACGGGCTATATCGGGCGCTTCCGCCGCCCCGCCGACACCAGCGCGCGCGAACAGGCCGAGAGCGAGGCCGATCGCATCCGCCAGTTGCTCCACGAATTGCGCACCCCAGTGAACGCGATCCAGGGGTTCGCCGAGGTGATTCAGCAGCAATTGTTCGGCGCGACCCCGCATGAATACCGCGCCCTGGCTGCGGCGATCGCAGGCGACAGCGCGCGGATGCTGGCCGGGTTCGACGAGCTGGACCGGCTGGTACGGCTCGAGGGCGGTGTGCTCGATCTCGACCCCGGGGACAGCGATTTCGCCGAAATCCTGCGCGCGCAGATCGAGCAGCTCCAGACCGTGCTCTCCTCGCGCGTGGCGCGGCTCGAATGCGACTGGACGCTCTCCAGCGCTCCGCTCGCGCTGGCCAAGCAAGACGCGGAAATGCTTGCCTGGCGGCTGCTCGCGACCATCGCCGCGACGACCGGCGCTGGCGAGCGGATCGCGCTGGAGCTGGGGCGGGAAGACGGCCAACTCTCGCTGCGCTGTGCCTTGCCCGCGACGCTCGCCGCGTCGTCCGATCTCTTCGCCACCCAGAACCGGCCCAGCGGCGGTGCGCTCAGCCCGGGCATCTTCGGCGCGGGCTTTTCGCTCCGGTTGGCGCGGGCGGAAGCGCGCGCGGCAGGCGGCGAACTGGCGCGCGACGACGAGGCGCTGGTGCTGACGCTGCCGCTCTTGACCGGCGCGGTGGCGCCACCTAGCCGGGTGGATGCCCCTGATCGCGCTACCGGATGATCGGGCACAGGGGCTCAGGGCGGGGGGCCTGACGCGTTGCCAGATTCATTGCTTCCCCCCCCATCTCCGCACGCCCGCGCTCGCTTCGAGCCCGGTTTCGGTCAGCGCTCGCTGCTGACAGTCGACACCGAAGAGGAGTTCGACTGGAACGGCGATTTCAACGCCTTCGAATACGGGCTCGAGCAGTTTCGCGCGCTCGCCAAGTTCCAGGAGTTCGCCGAAGGCATCGGCGTCTCGCCGGTCTATCTGATCGACTGGCCGATTGCGCAATCGCCGCGCGCGCAGGAGATTCTCGGCGACGCAGTCCGGCGCGGAACCGCCGAGATCGGGATCCAGCTCCACCCCTGGGTCAATCCGCCGCACGACGAAGAGGTCAATCCCTACAACAGCTTCGCCGGCAATCTTCCCGCCGAACTCGAACGCGAAAAGTTCATGCGGCTGCGCGATGCGATCGAGAAGAATTTCGGTTGCCACCCGCAGATCTATCGCGCCGGGCGCTACGGTCTGGGCCCGCAGACCGCACAGCTGCTCAAGGACGCGCGGGTCGCGATCGACAGTTCGGTGCGGGCACGCTTCGATTACAGCGGGGTCCACGGGGTCGACTATTCGCGTCACCCGATCGAGCCCTATTGGATCGATGGCGAACGAAAGTTGCTCGAACTCCCGCTCACCACCGTGTTCTGGGGCCTGCTGCGCAAGCAGGGGCCATGGCTCCACCCTCGCGCTTCCGCCTATCCGCTGGTCAATGGCCTGCTCTCGCGCCTGGCACTGTTGGAGAAAATCGCGCTCACGCCCGAGGGGGTGACCCGCGATGAGGCACTGCGCGGGATCGACATCGCGCTCGACGACGGACTGCCGCTGCTGGTGCTCAGCTTCCACAGCCCCTCGCTGATGGTGGGCAAGACGCCCTATGTCCGGAGCGAGGACGATCTCGACGCACTCTACGACTGGCTGCGCGCGATCTACGCTTATCTCGATATGCGCAGCGTCCGCCCGACAACAGTGGCCGAAATCATCGCGGGCGTGGAAGTCTGACGCCTTTTGCTTGCCCTGCGCCGCGCCGCGGTATAACCGCCACTCCGCTCATCCGGCATGTGTCCATCGGGCATGTTCGGGGCCTGTAGCTCAGCGGTTAGAGCTGGCCGCTCATAACGGCTAGGTCGCGGGTTCGAATCCTGCCGGGCCCACCGGATGGGGCGGACGGGCGGAGCGAGGCGAGGAGCCTCAGTCGGGGAGTAGCGCAGCCTGGTAGCGCATCTGCTTTGGGAGCAGAGGGTCGCAGGTTCGAATCCTGTCTCCCCGACCATAACGCCCATAGGGCCCTGAAAAAAAACCGCTTCCACTAACTAGGTGGAACGGAGTGACTCATAACGTGTCACATACCGGTTCACCGACCCAGTTCGGGAGCCCCAGCTGATGCCGAAGATCCCCTTCACCGTTCGACGCGATGGCAGGTACTATTTCCGCCGTCGCGCCCGTTGGCAAAATGGCAACGATTTCACCTGCATTATATCGCTTTCTACCTGCAATGCGCAAGAGGCGCGTGGCAGATCTGCGGCATTGGCCGCGCATTTCGACAAGGTGAAGAGAGCTGTGGGCGCCTATTTTAATTTCGGACGAACCCTCGAACCTGAAATGTTGAAGGGACTATTCGAAACCGAACTACGCTCCTGCCTCGCTCGACTGGTTGAAAACTTCTACGATCCGTCGCTCGATCCCGTCGCCCTCGTGCGGGATCATCGAACGATGGCTAGCGCCTTCGACCTTGCACAGCGCCCCGGCCTCCAGAGCGAGCTCAGCGATGCGAATCGCGAGGATCTTGCTCGAGCGGGCCACGACGAAGATGCGATAGAGTGGGTCGCCTGTGACCTCGACCGTCAATGCGGCAAAGACTCCATCGAAGACGAGACGATGGCATTGATAGCGGAGGGACTCGGAATTGAGCCTACCTCTGCGGTGATTGGTCGGATGAAACACATCCACCTGCAGGCGCAGGCTGAAGCACATCGACTCGCGGCCCATTTTCTTGATGACGATGTGCAGGCCGCTTTTGACCAGGAGGAGGCGCTGCTGCAAAAGCGCAGGCAAAACGGCGAGGCACTGTCCTTTGCGCCTCAGCCTCCTTCGAATCTTCCGGCGCTGCAGGTGGATTCTGCTAACTCGCCCCATGGAGGGTCGCCGGAGACATCTGCAGACGGGTGTGTGTTCAGAACTTATCACGCGACCCGTTTCAGCGAGGTGATCCCCAAAATACTGAAGATGGCCCAACTGGCAGGTCACTGGAATCGGAACCTCGCTCAGTACGAGCGAGTGCTAAAGACCTTCGCCTGGATCACTGGCGACAAACCTCTGGGCGAATATGACCATTCCGATGTGGCAAAGTATAAAAACGCGCTTTTGCAGATGCCGCGGGATTTTCGTCCCGCCAAGGATTTCGATCGACCCTTCGACGAAGTGGTGCAGACCTTCCGGGTCACGAATAACGCGCGGTCCCTCAATACAGTGAAGCGCGACCTCTCGTATATGTCGACGGCGCACGACATCCTTGCCGAGGACGAATGGGAACCAAAAATCCCCAATACGAAGGCGCTGGACTTCTCGAAGGTCAAATTCGGTAAACACAAGAAGGTGTCACCTAAGACTGCCCGACCGGTATGGACAGTTGCGCACATGAAACGTCTGTTTTCAGCGCCGGTGTGGAACGGTGGTGGCGGTAACCTCCATCGCCTCGACGAAAATGCGGGCGATCAGGTTTATCACGACGCTGCCTATTGGCTCCCCCTGATGCTCTTTTACACCCACGCAACGGTCAACGAAATCGGCGGACTGCGCGTCGACGAAGTTCACACCGATGACATTGTGCCGAGCCTTGAGATCAAGAACAACGATGTCCGTGCCGAGAATGGGATCGATGGTGGCGAAAAGAACGTGAACCGCGGGCGCATGATTCCGCTTCACGGCGAGCTCTTGCGTTTGGGTTTGCTCGAATACGTCGAAGCTATCCGCGCTGAAGGACACCGGGAGTTATTTCCCGAACTCTACCTCAACAAGGCCCGGGTGGGCGGACATCAGTTCCGTAACATCGCGTGGCGGCATATGGTGGATTGGGTTGGTGAGCACATGACCATTCCGATCAATCCGACTTCCAGAAAAGCTGCTGACATGCATTCGATCCGTGCTTTGGGCTCAAGTTTCTACGCTCAGGCGAATGCCCCGGACCTTATGCGCGCTGACGTGATGGGCCATGCCCGGACTGGCACCAACGCACTGCACTACTCAAAGCGCGTCGAAACACACGGCATGGATCAGGTTTTGGCTGAGTATCGCGCGTTCATGGCAGATCATATTGAAATCGCGACCGATCACCTCGTCCCCTTCCCCATCGAGCTACTCCCGCTTCGCCACAGGTCGCGGACCGGGAAACCGAAACTCCGCAGAGAGTGATGGCCGCGTCACGAGCGGCCTGATGGTCACAAGGTCTGTCCCCATTGGGTCGGGTGCCAGGAGCATACGATGCGCCGCATGGGCCGAAAGCCCGAACCAATGCGGCGCATCGGATGAAATCTGATCAGGCGGCCATCTCGAACTTGGTGCGGATGTTCTGCCGAAGCGCGCAAACGTAGGCTCTCAGCTCTTTGGCCAGTGAATGGTCAGGACACCGCCGCAGAAAGCCTTCGACGAGCGCGATGACCGCGGGTTCGAACCGCAGTCCCTCTGTCCCGCGCGTTGTCAGCCAGGCGATCTTTACGATTGCCGTGATCAGGCAGTCCCGTTCACAATGATCCTGCACCGCCAGCCAGGCGGCTTCGGCGACCGGTTTGATCACCCGCACCTTGCCTTCCAGCAGGCTAACCGGAACTCCAACCCGTAGGGCAACTTCCGACGCATGATGCCAAGTTCGACCGGCCCCCTTCAGGAGGAGGGCGAGGTCTTCGTTGGCCCGGGGCATATTGCGCCTCGGAGCATCGAGCGCTTGCGGCGGCAGAGTCTGCCCGTCGGCCATGGCGGCAAGAGTGAGCAACTGCCAGTCGACCGGCACCCCGCCCCAGGTGACGATGGTTCGATCGTCGCGTGCACGAAGGTGATCGAACAGAGCAGAGACGACCGCCTGCTCGGTGCCGAGCACGTGTTCGGACCACGATGCGACTGCCCCGACACTGATGCGGCCTTCCCCGTCGATGTCGAGATCGAGCGCGGCCGCGATGCCGATCTTGCGGCAAGCCATCCGGTGGTGTTTGCACTCCGGATCGAGCCGGAGGTACGCCTTGTGGAGTTCCTCATCCCACCAGCTCTCGGTGTCGATTAATGTGTATTTACGATGTTGCATTTCTTTTCCTTTCCATGGGGTTGACCCGCCAACCCCGCCCTTCCCCAGAATTTCAAAAGCCAACCGGCCGTGCGTTCTCGATCGCGCGCCAAGCTTCCCAGGCCGATCCCAGCATGGTCCGGTCGGTCCTGCGGCAGACGCTCCAGAGGAAGGTCAGCCAGACACAAGTGGCTTCGTCCGGTGCACGACGCGCCTGCGCGGTGATCGACGCGCCGGGACCAGCCCGCTGGATGGCGTAAGCCGCGGCGGTCTCGTCGAGCGCGGAGGAGCGGCATCGGAGCGGCAAGATATCGAGGTCGCCGCGCAGACGCTGGATCAGCTGGAGGTCGGAGGGCGGCAGCGGGTTGCCATTTTGGGCATGGCGCAGAGCGTGCGGGTCGATGGGCGATGCCTTCGCGATCAAGGTTGCCTCGGACGGGATGCGCGCGGCGATGCCGTCGAGAATGTCCGACCGGTTGGCGTCCCGATCGAAGGCGCGATGGTCCAGGTTGAAGCGTGGGCCGTCGTCGCGGCACCGGGTGACCGTAAAGAGGGCGATGGAACGAATGGCGGAGCGATGGCTGGGTTCGGATGGATCGCGGACGATTTCGAGCGCAGACAGCACGCGCGGGTGGCGCATGGCATTGTTGGGCAT
>TARA_R110002072_G_scaffold2288_9_pt1 | contig 20949 bp, 12 predicted proteins | sample TARA_R110002072 | Tara Oceans TARA_R110002072 (sample SAMEA4397118) | marine metagenome | biome: Polar Biome; feature: [SRF] surface water layer (ENVO:00010504); material: water (ENVO:00002006), including particulate matter (ENVO:01000060) such as... | depth 5 m | reverse complement strand
CCCGGCGAGCGAACTCGACGTACTTGCTGCCGTGACGTTGGATCAAGTCACGCTCCTCGATGGCGACGCCGAGCACGATGTAGGCGCTGAAGCCGAGGGCGAGCACCAGGCGATCGAACGTCATGTTCGGCGTGCACCAGATTCCAAAGACGACGCCGGTCATGATCGGGTGACGATCGAACTTGTAGTGGAAGCGTTGCATAAGCGCCGGCTCTTGCGTTTCCAACCCTCGCAGATTGCGCCACACCTGCTTCACACCGAACAACTCGAAGTGATCGATCGCGAAGGTGGCGGAGAGCAGATATGCCCAGCCGAAGGCGCAGCCACCGTACAGGGCCCACTGGCCGGCTGTCGCGTCGACGGACCACACGACATCGGGCAACGGCTGCCACAACCACATCGCGTTCGCCATCAACAGACCGGCGAGCAACGTGAATGTCGAGCGCTCGGCAGCGGCGGGAATGATCTGGGTCCAGCGCTTCTTGAAGCCCTGGCGCGCCATGATCACGTGCTGGACCCCGAACAGGGCGACGAGCCCGAGGTTCACAGCGATGGCAGCGCCGGTGCTCTCGACGGCGAGCGGCCCACCGGTGAACGGCACCAGGCCGAGCGTGATCAGGATCAAGTACATCAACCCGGCTACGCCCAGCGTGTAGCACGTCATGCCGTAAGCGAAGACGGCGATGCGGCCGAGGGTCGTGGAAGAGGACGGAGCCGAGCTCGTCGGCAGGGTGATAGTGTCGGTCATGGCGATCAGGGGTTTGGGTTCAACCCCTTTGGCGTGGACCGCCGTTGGACCCTGCCACGATTTCCGGAATTCCCTGGTCCTCGCCAGGACGGCCAGGAAAGAGGCGCCGGCGGCCTTCGTGCGGCCAGAACGCCGATTCGAGCCCGATCCGGGGGCTCGAGGATCAGCGACCAGGTCGCTCGGAACCGGTCGAGCGACCAGCGCTCAGGCGTCGAGGTCGGCCAACGCCTGCTCGGCGGTCTCGACCCACTGGGGAAGATCCATCGGCCGCACGTCGGTGAGGCCCCGCTCGAGCAGGGCCTTGGCCTCGTCGTCCTGTCCCATGCGAGCCAACGCGGCGCCCAGCCGGATGCGATACACGGCGAGCTTGGGGCCTTCCGGGGATGCATGGTTCTCGGCCCACCGAAGGCACGTGCGCAGAACGGGCTCGGCTTCCTCCGCGCGTTCCAGCTTGACCAGTTGCCAGGCGTGCGACCCGCGCATGTCGACCGTGAATCCGAAGTCCCTACCGAAGCGTTCCTCCGCCAGCCGAGCGCACTCCGCGTACTGCGTGGCCGCTCCCTCGAGGTCGTCCAGATCGTCCAGGACCCGACCGAAGTTGAATCGCGCCTTGATCCCATTCGGGGTCGACGAGGTGTCCGTTCGATCGAGCATGTCCATCAGCTCCTCGAGCGCGCCCCGCGCGGCCTCCAGCTGGTCCAGCTCGACGTGCAGCATCCCCAGGTTGCTGATGCTCAGGATCAAGCTCGCGTGACCGTCGGGCAACACCTCGCGCTTGAGCTCGAGCGCCTTCTGGATGTACGGGAGCGCCTCTTGATTGCGCCCCAGGTCCATCAGGATCGAGCCGACGTTGTTCAGCGCCTTCATCGAGTCGATGTGCAGGACGCCCTGAACCTCGATCTGGAGTTCGAGTGCGCGGGTGAACAACGTGGCGGCCTGATCCAGATGGCCCTGGTCCTCGAGCGTGCTGGCCAGGTTGTTCATGACCGTGATGGTCGACTCGTCCGCTTCGCCCACCGTGGCGATGCGGCGCGCCAGGGCGTCCCGCAGCAAGACCTCGGCGCGACCCGGATCCTTCAGCCGTCGGTAGGTCACGCCCAGGTCGTTCATGACCCGCAGCGTGCGCGCGTCGTCCGGTCCGACGCACCGGATCAACCCTGCGAGAGCCGGCTCGAGCAGTTCGCGGGACTCGTCGAACCGCTCTGCGCCAGCCAGCATGACCGCCAGTTCCTGCTGGACCTGGTAGCGGTCCGGATCGTCGTCGGTCAGAACCGCATCGCGAAGTTCCATGGCGCGACGCAAGTGGACTTCCGCGATCTCCAGCTTCGAGAGGCTCAGGTAGGCCAGGCCGATCGCACGCCGCAGGGTCGCTTCGACCTCGGGCGCATCGTTCTGGATGTCCTCGACCCGAACCACGGCGCGATCGAGAAGGTCTTCGAACAGCTCGGTGTCCTTGCCCTGAGCGAACGCCGGGTCGACGCCGGTCAGGAGCGCCTCGAAGAACACCGAGATCTCGGTGTACTTGTCCAGCTCGACCTGCGTGCGCACGACCTGTTCGCCCAGGTCCTGCTCGGCCTCTTGCGCGCGGAACATCTGCAACAGAGTCACGATGATGCCGGCGACCAGCAGAACCACGAAGGCAGTGCCGACGGCGATACCGATCTGGTGGCGTGCGACGAACTTGCGTGCGCGGTAGCTCAAGTCTGGGGGGCCGGCCAACACCGGCTCCCCCGCCAGGTGGCGTTCGATCTCGTTGGCCAGCACCGAGACCGAGCCGTAGCGCCGCTCGCGGTCCTTCTCGAGACAGCGCATCACGATCCAATCCAGATCCCCTCTCAACTCGCGCGGCAGGACGTGTGTGGTCGAACTGGAACGCGAGCTGGGTCGCGGAGGTTCGACCTCGCGGATGATGCGCAGGACCTCGGCAATTCCGGCAGACAACAGGGTGTCGTCCTCGAACGGTCGTGCGCCGGACAGCAACTCGTAGAGCAGGACGCCCAGAGCGTAGACGTCACAGCGCGTATCGATGTCCTGGGATTCGTCGACCTGTTCGGGGCTCATGTAGGCGGGCGTACCCAGGACCTGCCCCTCGAGCGTCCGGATCGAGTCCTCGGTCAAGCTGCGCTGCACCGCCTTGGCGATGCCGAAGTCGATGATCTTGGGCGCGGGCTTCCCGTCGCGCAGGTAGACCAAGATGTTCGACGGCTTCAGATCCCGGTGGATGACGCCCTTCTGGTGCGCGTGCTGTACGGCGCGGCAGACCTCGAGGAACAGCTCGAGCCGGGCGACCTTGTCCATGGCGTGACGATCGCAGAAGTCCGTGATCGGCTCTCCTTCGACCAGTTCCATCGCGAACCAGGGGCGCCCGAATGCGGTGGCTCCCCCGTCGATCACCTTGGCGATCCCCGGATGCTCCATCATCGCCAGGGCTTGCTGCTCGGCTTCGAACCGGCGCACGACCTCTGCCGTGTCCATGCCGGCCTTCAGCACCTTGAGCGCGACCGAGCGACGGACCGGTTCGGTCTGCGTGGCGCGCCAGACGTTCGCGAAGCCTCCTGCACCGATCGGATCCTCCAACGTGTAAGGTCCGATCTTCGTGCCGCGGCTGAGGAAGGCGCTCGCGGTCGACGGGGCGCCCTCGTCCCCGAACCAGGCCTCACTGGCTTCACTGGCCTGAAGCAGGCGCCGAACTTGATTCTGCAAGTCCGTGTCCTCACCGCAACGCTCTTTCACGAAGACCTCCCGATCGGGACCTTCCCGATCCATCGCGTCGAGGAAGATGTCCTTGGCACGGGTCATGCGTCTGGGTCCCCGATCAGGTCGGTCAGTCGGGCGCGGGCGAAGCTCCATTCACGGGCCACACTGCGCTCCGAGATGCCCATGGCCAGGGCCGTCTCCTCGACCGTCAAGCCTGCGAGGAACCGCAGGCGGGTGACTTCGGCGGCGCGCGCATCCTCGGCGGCGAGCACGTCGAGCGCGTCGTTCAGCGCGAGGAAGCGCTCCGCCTCGAACTCGACCGGAGACTCGGGTGCGCCCAGCGTGACACGAATCAGGTCACCTCCACGCTTCTGACTGCGCGCTTTGCGCGCGTGGTCGATCAGGACGCGTTGCATCGCCAGCGCGGCGGCCGCGAAGAACTGGCTTCGGTCCTCCAGGTTCTCGAGCCGGTCCCCGATCAATCGACCGTAGGCCTCATGCACCAGCGCGGTGGCCTGCAACGTGTGGTCGGCGCGCTCGCGCGACATGCGTTGGCGGGCGATCGAGCGCAACTCCTCGTAGACGTGCGGCAGGATCTCCTGGCCCGCCGAAGAGGAGCCTCGACTCAGGATTCGGGTGATCTCGCCTCTCCGATCGCTCATGGCCTCGATTCTAGGAATCCGGCGAGGTCCCGTGGGGTGCTGGCCCCTTCTGCCCCATCCAGCGGGCAAGGTCACGGGCGGTCGTGTGGGGATCAGGATCATGGTCGAGGCTCACCCCACTTGGCGCAAAGGGCCGTTCTGGGCTGCCACGATTCCCAGGATCGTGAACTGTGCGCCCCAACACCCGGATCCGCGGCCCCCTGGACTAGGATTGAGTCCGTGAATCACCCGACCCTCACGATCGCGTTCGCTTCGTTGCTGCTGTCCGCTTCGGCCCATGGACAGGAGATGCTCTTCCAGACGTTCGGCGACGACGTGGGCGAGTACTTCGGCCGAACGTTCGCCGGTGGGTTCGATCTGAATGGCGATGGCATCGGCGACCTGCTCGTCGGCGCACCCCGTGACAACAATCCGGCCGTCTTCTCGGGCGAGGTGCACGTCCGGTCGGGCGTGGATGGATCGGTGATCGACTCGCTCAACTACACCACGGGCAACAGCAACTTCGGCGGTGAGGTGCGGTTCTTGGGCGACCTCGACGGAGACACCGTGCCGGACTTCGCGGTGATGAAGCACGCCGGCATTGGCGAGGTCATCGTCCATTCTGGCGCGACGAACACTGTGCTGTACTCGGTGCCGGTGTCGCCGCCGCCGTCCTCGCCGTGGCGCGTCCTGTCCGAATGCCCGGACCTGAACGGCGACGGCATCCCCGAGTTCCTCGTCGGCGAACCGGCGCTCGATGCGGCGACCGTGTACTCGGGTGCGGACGGCAGCGTCGTTCACGACTTGATCCCGGTCTTCGCGGGCCAGTTCGGACGCGTCGTCGACTGGATCCCCGACGTGAACGGCGACGGGGTGGCCGACCTCATCGTCGGCAGCCCGCGAGCCGATTCTGCCGGCGGCATCAACGCCGGAGCGGTCACGGTGTTCTCCGGCGCGACGGGGGACTTCCTGCGCATCGACCAGGGGCTCTATTCCGCCGCTCAGTTCGGACACTCGATCGCCGCGCTCGCGGACGTCGACGGGGATGGGTTCGGGGACTACGTCGTGGGCTCGCCCTGGCGCACGATCGACGGCTCGCAGGTCGGGACGGTGATGCTCGTTTCCGGTGGCAGCGGTACGACGCTGTGGACGCGGCAGAGCACGTTCCTGAACTCGGGCTACGGGATCGCGCTCGCCATCCTGGACGACTTCGACGGCGACGGGAATCCCGATTGCGCGGTCGGCATGCCGTTCGGAGGCTTCGAGCGCGTGCAGATCCTGGACGTGCTCAGCGGCGACGCGCGGGCCACGATTCGTCGGGATCAGTTGTACTTCGGCATGGCGCTCGAGTCCCTCGGCGACGTCACCGGCGATGGTCGCACCGAGCTCGGGATCGCTTCGTCGATCGAGGACGACGGGCCGATCATCCAGACGGGCAGCGTCTCCGCCTACAAAGCCTGCGATGCAACGGGATATGTCGTTTGCGATTCGAGCATGAACTCCACGGGGCTCGTCGGCTACGTGGAAGCCTGCGCGTTCGGCACGACGTTGACCTTGCACGCTGGACAACTGCCGATTGACGAGTTCGGCTTCTTCCTGATGGGCGAGGCCGCCGCGTCGATCCCTCTGTTCGATGGCATCCTGTGCTTGGGCCTGCCGTTCGTGCGCTTGAACGACGTCCCGGGCGGATTGCTCGACAGTGGACCCACGGGCGAGGTCTTCATGGAGCTCGACCTGTTGGCCTTGCCCCAGAACACGGTCGTGCTCCCGGGCGAGACCTGGCGCTTCCAATACTGGACGCGCGACACGTTGCCGGGACCGGTGTCGACGGCCGACTTCACGTCGGCGGTCGCCGTGACGTTCTGATTCCTCTGGCTCGCGCGAGAGCGACGCCGCTGCACCGATCGCTCAGGTCGGCGGCACGTAGTACAACGGCGTTCCAGGACCGACCGGAAGGTCGAACAGGAACACCCACGAGTAGAACAGGATGATCCAACCGATCAGGAAGCAGATCGAGTACGGGATCATCATGGAGATCAAGGTGCCGATGCCCAGCTTCTTGTCGTAACGCATCGCGAACGCGAGGATCAGACCGAAGTAGCTCATCATCGGGGTGATGATGTTCGTCGTCGAATCGCCGATGCGATAGGCGGCCTGGATGACTTGGGGGCTGTAGCCGATCGTCATCAGCATCGGCACGAAGATGGGAGCGGTGACACCCCACTGTGCGGACGCGCTGCCCAGCATCAGGTTGACGAAGCAACAGATCAGGATGAAGAAGAAGAACACCTCGGGTCCCGTCAGGTCCCAGGCCACCAGTTGGTCCGCGCCGAGCACGGCGGTGATCGTGCCCAGGTTCGACCAGTTGAAGAACGCGACGAACTGGGCTGCGAAGAACACGAGCACCAGGTAGAGCCCCATCGAGCTCATCGCCTTGGCCATCCCGTCGATCACATCGCGGTCGTTCCTCATCGTCCCGACGATGCGCCCGTAGACGATCGCGGGGATCATGAAGAAGACGAAGATGAGCGGCACGACGCTCTGCAAGAGCGGCTTGAGCGATTGCGCCAAGGTCATGTCGGGCGCCGGGGATCCATCCTTGGGCGGAGGCACGCGGAAGGGCGCACCTTCGGGCAGGCTCAGCAAGGCGAGCCCGATCACCAGGCCCAGGATCGTGATCCCAGCCCACCTCAACCCGCGGTTCTCGTTGGCGGAGAGAACGCCCATGTCCTTGGTGCTCTCCTCGATCCCCTCTTCCGCACGACTCGAGTCGTACTTGCCCAACTTCGGCTCGACGATCTTGGTCGTGACGAGCGTGCCGATCACCGTGATCATCACGGTGCTGATCGCCATGAAGTAGTAGTTGGCGGTCGGCAGGATCTCCATGCTGCCGCCCGGTGCGAAGGCCGGGTCGATCATCCTGGCCGCCTCGTTGGTGATGCCCGACAACAGGGGATCGACCGTGCCGATCAGCAGGTTCGCCGAGTAACCACCCGACACACCCGCGAAGGCTGCGGCCAGGCCGACCAACGGGTTGCGCCCGACCGAATGGAAGACGACGGCCGACAACGGGATCAGAACGACGTAGCCCATCTCGCTGGCCGTGTTCGAGATGACGGCCGAGAAGACGACAACGGTCGTGAGCAGGTTGGGCGGCGCGCTCAGTACCATCTTGCGAATGCCGGCGCCCAGGAGACCGCTGCGCTCTGCGACGCCGACACCCAGCAGGGCCACGAGCACCGTTCCGAGCGGCGCGAATGACGTGAAGTTGTGGACCAAGCCCGTTCCGATGCGGCGCAGACCTTCCCCATCGAGCAATCCGACGGCGCGGATGATGCCGTCCTCGGAGCGACCCTTCGTCCCGATCGGCCGTGGGTCCAACACTTCGAGTCCCGCCCAATCGGCGATGCCGCTGGCCACCAGGATCACGCCGCACAGAATCGCGAAGAGCGTGACCGGGTGAGGCAGCAGATTGCCCAGCCATTCGACGAAGTTGAGGAAGCGACCGATGAACCCACCGCTCGGGCGATCATCGACAGGAGTCAAGCTGGGTTCGGGCATGGGGCGCAGACTCTAGTGGTTTGGCCGAAATCGAGCCATTCCGCAGTGCGCCACGTTCGGTGAGGATCAAGGCGACGGGTTCCACGCATAGCCAGACGCGATTCGTGGATTCCGGCAACGCCGAGCCGCGTCGAACGAGGTGGGCTGTGGAATGGCTCGGCTCGACCGGGGCTCTAGCCTGGATCCCTCACGAGCATGCACCGTGAGGGCTCCAGGCTGCGCTGATGTGGGGTGGGCGTCCACGCGAGTTGATTCTGGCGGCCCTCGATGCCGGTCCGAGGCATGGAGCGCCCGTGTAGCGATCAGATCGATGACGTGTACTGCAACCGTGGCCACGATGCAGGACGCCGGCCGAGCACCTCGCAGTGCACGAACCGGTCAGGCGCTGGACGCGACGGACAGCGGCACGCCAGGTCGTTGCGCGTCGCATACGAGATCGATGCGATGCTCCCAGTCCTTGCGGTGGGCCGCGACCAGTTCGGGCGCGATGTCCATCGCATTCAACTCGCACAGCACGGCGGTCTCGCGGCGAGCGATGACCTCGGCCTCGGGGATCTCGGCCCACAGGAGTAGATCGCCACCTGGATGCAGGAAACTGCCCGGGCCGTGGACGATCTCGATCTCGTCGAGCGTGAGCAAATCGTTCGCGATGGCCGGGTCGAAGTGATCCGCCAGATCGGTGCCGGTCGTCGTGGGGCGCCGCCACGCGGTCGCATCCACGACCTGGCACGGGCGCCCGATGCGCTGCAACGCCGAGGCGAGGCCCGTGGCGAAGTCCGCGAAGAACACCGAGGGCACGCCGTCGATCCGAATCCGTCGCGCGTCGCGACATCGCTCGGCCAGGGCTGCGAACCCGACGAGGACCTCCCCTGCGACAGCTCGAACGGCACTCGCGACCGTCGGCAGTTCGCGATCGGCCTTGCGCCAGGCCGAGAGCTTGGGCTGATGCGCCGCGACGAGACGGCTGCGCACTTCGGCATCGAGCTCGATGCCCAACGACTCGAACGCGACGAGGCAAGCGCCCAGATCGGGCGGCAACAGAGGTTCGACGATGCGGGCTTCGGGGAGTCGCGACTGCACGGCGCGCTCGAACGGCAAACGCCATTCCGGTCCCGATTGAGCGAGACCTCCGACGGCGACCACGTGCGGACTGGACTCGTCGATCGCGCGGGCCACCGCTTCGACCGCGCGACTCAACTCGAAGGTCGCCGATTCGATGATGTCGCGCGCGGTGCGGTCGCCGGCGCGCGCTTCTGCGGTGACCAGCTTGGCCAACCCCGCGATCTCGGCGCGCGTCATCCCATCGACGTCGACACGCGTCATCAACTCGCGCCAGTCGTCGCCCAACTGCAGGTGATCCCGAATCGAGGTCAACAACGACGTCTCCGGCGCACGTCCGTCCGCAGCGAAGGCGCACGCCACCAGAGCACTTAGCCCTAAGTCGTGCGAACTGCCGCGGTCGTCGAGCGTGCTGCCCCAACCGCTCGCCATGTGGGTCTCACCGTTCGTATTGCGGCCGAAACACGACGAACCGGTGCCAGCGATCACGACGATGCCGTTCTGGCCCGCCAAACCGCCGGCCAATGCGATGCGCAGGTCGACGTCCACGCCGATGTGCGCAGCGGGTGCCATCTTCAACTCGGTTGCGATCCGGTGGATCGTTCCCCGGTCGGCCTGGGTGACAACGCTGGCCATCCCGAAGAACGCGGCGTCGCAAGGACGGGGCGCTTCCCCCACGTTCTCCCAAGCTCGGCTCCAGGCCTGGGCGACATGGTCCCGCGTTCGTTCGGGCCCCATGTCGTGCAGATTCCCGGGCCCACTCTCCCCCGCGCCGAGGACCCGGCCCGTGATGTCGAGCAGCACGATGCGGGTCTTGGTCCCGCCTCCATCGATTCCGGCAACGAGGGTCATGTACTCATCAGTCTAACGATCGTGCGTTGCGGGTTCGGGTTCTCCCGCGGGCGTCCTCGGCCAGGACCAGAACGAGTGGTGTGGTTCAACCTGCGATTCGCGTCCCATTTCCGGCCCCGCCACACGATCTGGATGGACCTGGATCGGATTCGCAACCCCGCCGGTCGCGCAACTCCCGGAACGGAGCGTACCCTGGACACATGCGTCGCCTGTTGTACGTATCGCTGGCCCTGGTCTTCGTGAACCTGGACGCCCATTCGGATCAATCGAATCGGCGGTTCCCGGTCGCGCGCACGTTGCAGATCCACCTCATGGCGGGTCAGTCGAACATGACCGGTCAGGCGCACGTGTTCCAGGAAGGCGACGACTTCCTCGCGCTCCAGGGCGATCCCGACGCGACGTCGCTCGAGTTCCTGCTCAACAACCCCGCCTACGTCGCAAGCCTGAGCCCCAGCACCTATCCGGTGCTGAGCCTGCTCGATCCTTCCTGGATGTTGACGCGCCAGGAGGACGTCTGGGGCATTCACCTCCAGGCGCTGAACGGCACCCCCCTGGAAGTGCGCACTGGACCGTCGAGCACGCTGGGAACCTGGACCGAGAGCGAGAACACGATGGGCATCGGGTTCGGAGGCGTCGGCTTCATCTGGTCGCGCTTCGGGATCGAACTGGCCATGGGGCGGATCCTCAAGGCCGTCAGCGACCAGCCGCAGTACATCTTCAAGGTCGACACGGCGGGCACGCGCATCGACACGCACTGGCGACCGCCGAGTGCGGGCGGGACGGTGGGAACGCACTACGTGAACATGATGACGCAGTTCCAGGCCTTCCTCGCGAGCCTGGATGCCGACCTCGCGGACGACGGATACTTGAACGACCACGGCGATGCGACCGCGTACGAGATCACGTCGTTCACCTGGTGGCAGGGAGCCAACAATCGCGGGGACGGCCAGGCGAACCTGGACCTGTACCGCGACCTGCAGGTCGATCTGGTCAACGACGTGCGCGCGGACCTGGGCGTGCCCAACCTGCCCATGATCCTGGTCGAGCACGCACAAGTCGATCGCGTGGTCGAGTTGGACGGCACGCTCAGCGGCGCCGACGGCACGGTCAGCCAAGCCAAGAAGGATGCGATCGACATCCTCGAGCTGACGACGCCGGGCACGGTGTTCTTCGTACGTACGAACGACCTGCTCAGCACGCCGAACCTCAACGATCCGTTCCACTTCGAGAAGCGCGCCGAGAACTACCTGCAGGTCGGCTGGCGCGTCGCCCGCGAGTTGATCGGCAACGAACTGCTCGGCACGACGCTGAAGCCAGCGAAGCCGCCGCTCGTCGTCAAGCGCTGAGCCGCTCGTGGAGCCACGCCGCTCCGAGCATTGCGCGACTCCGGGTCCTGCGAGCTTCTCCTGGACCTGCGCTGCGCCCGAACTGCACTGCGCCGGAACTGGGCTGCGCCGGAACTGGGCTGCGCCGGAACTGGCCACATCGGGCGCTGTGTCGCACCAGGTAGCGGGCGATGTCTGGCGCCGAGGCGCTCTGAACCGTGGGTGGATCAGTGGTGCCCGTGCTGGTCCTCGACCTCGACCGAGTCCGCGCTCTCGTCGTCGTCCAGGGGACCCGTGCGCTGGATCGCTCCACCGAAGAACACCGCGTTCGCGAAGAGTCGCCGCGTCCCGTGCCAGACGCCGCGGAAGTTGGGGTCGTCGATCATGCAGATCACCGTTCCGGCTCCGACGCGTTGGGCCCGAACAGCCGGCGTTCCCGCGAATTTGGCGACGTTGTCGTCGGAGGCGAAACCGCTGAGCAGCGGCGCGTCCGTGTAGCGAACAGGCGTGGCGAACGGGTCCTTCGCTTCGGGCAGGACGGCGGTCGAGTTGCGGAAGACCGGAAGGACGTCGCGACTGAATCCGAACGCCAGGGGATGAGTGCGGTCGAGCCTCGTGGCGAAGATCGTGCCGGCCACCCGCTGCTGACCGCGAAGGTCCTGGTAGTCGCCATAGGACGGAGGTTTGGTCTCCGCGACCTCGTCGGTGGCCCCTGCATCGTCAGCGGGCTTTGCGTCAACCTCGTCAGCATGCGCCGCATGCTCGTCCTCGGGATCCACGTTCGTCATCAGCTTCTCGGCCGCCCAGACCGCAGCGGACTTCTGGGCGATGACGATGCCACCGGCGCGCACCCAACGCTCGAGCTTCGCGAGTTCCTCGTCCCCCCAACCGGCGGTCGCACCGGACACGAGCAGGATGTGGGTGTAACGGTCGAGGTCGAGTCGGTCGAAGGCATGACGTTCGACCATCGAGACCGGCATGTCCACGCGCGTGTCGAGTTCGTGCCAGATCTCACCGACCTCGTAGTTGGACGTGCCACGGCCGACCAGCATCAGGAGCTCCGGCACCTCGATCGGATGCAGGGACGGGCTGCCCAGGTCGGGACCGGTCTGGGTGAAGCCCGACTCGATCCCCCACACGTCGATGCCGAAGTTCGCGATCTCCTCGATCAGCGCGCGGACCTCGGTCGAATCGACGTCTTGAATGCCGGTCGGGACGACGATCGTCCCCGGACCGAACTCCAGGAACGTGCCCGGATTCGCGTTCAGCGCCGCGAAGGGTTTGGTCGTCACGCGCGTGCGCACGCCGGCAGCGAGCAGGAGGGCGAGCGCGCGCGGAGCGTTGGCATGCTCCCAACGGAAGGCCCAGGCGGCCGGGTCCTCGACCGAATGCACCTTGCCAGGCCGGTGCCTGCGAGCAACTACGAGTTCGCCCAACAGATCGGGGTCGAACGAGTCGTCATCGAGCTCCAGCGTGGCCATGTCGAAGCACAAGGGCAGCGCCCAGCTCGACACGTCGTAGAACGTGTTGTCGTCCCACGACGTGCGCGTTTCGAACAACGCGCGGATCAGGCGATGCTGGGACTGATCCGTGCGCACGACGAACGCGGACCTGGGGCGGAAGTCGAAGTCGGGCTCCGATCGAATCCGCTTGCCGAGACGATGAACCGCGATGTCATGACCGCGCAAGAGCTGCACCATGTCCCAGGTGCGCAGCGGATCCTGGTCCTCGCCGAAGACGTAGGCCTTGACGGGATGATCGGCCGATTCAGCCAGCGCGTCGCGATAGAAGCGCAATTGGTAGTCGGCCAGGTCGTCCCGCATCCGATCGACCGCAGCCAGCGTGGACAGCGCCGTGACGAACTGATTGCGGATCGTGAACGGGAAGTCGAGGCCTCCATGTTCGTTCTCGATCTTGTGGCCCCGCGCGCTCGCCTGCTCGAACAGGATGCCGATGGCGCCGTGAATGTCGGGATACGTGGAGCCCTTGCCGTAGTAGAAGTCGTCGAAGCTCTCTTCGGTGTAGTAGAGCGACCCGATCTCGTCGAGCGCTTCGGCATGCACGGCCGCGATGCGCCTCGTCAGCTCGACGTTCTCCTCGGGCGTGAACGGGTTGCGGCGCGTCGGGATGCCGGGCTGGAAGAAGTACGTCGAACCTGAACCCATCTCGTGATAGTCGGTCAGGACCTGGGGCATCCAAGCATGGAACTGCGCGACCCGCCCTTGGGATTCGGGGTGGGTCAGCAGCAGCCAGTCGCGGTTCAAGTCGAACCAGTAGTGGTTCGTGCGACCGCCGGGCCAGGCCTGCGTGTGATCCCGATGGGCCGGATCGCCGACCAGATTGCGGCCCTTGTGCTGGTTCGCCCATTGGGCGAAACGCGCGGTCCCATCGGGGTTCACGCACGGATCGATCAGGACGATCGTGTTCTCCAGGAACGCTTCGATCTCGGGTCCCTGGGCCGCAGCCAGGTGATAGAGCAACAACATCGAGGCGTTGCTGCCGCTCGGTTCGTCGCCATGCACGCCCGCGCCCATCCAAACGATGGCCGGGCCCTCGTACGACGCGTCGCCGCTGAGCACCGCGTGCCGATGTTCCGTTCGCAGCGTCTCGATCCGCGCGTGGTTGGCGGGCGAGGTCACGGTCGCCAACAGGAGCGAGCGCTGCTCGTGCGTTCGACCGTACGACGCGAGACTCACGCGATCGGAACGCTCGGAAGCCACTTCGAACCAGCGCGTGATCTGATCGTGGCGCGCGTGCCAGGCGCCGACCTCCCAACCGAGCACCGATGCGGGTTTGGGGAAGTCCGCGTCGTAGGTCGTGCCCGCCGGCAGGTAGCCGGACAGCGTCGGTCCTTCCTGTGCAGCGGCGGACGGGGCGAGAAGAACGAGGGTTCCGAGAATGGCGGGCGCGAGTTGCATGGCGACCATTCTGGAGAATGCGTGTCGATCCTGGAACCACCGTTCGACGTACCCTCCATCCGACGGCGCGAAGAGGGGCCACCCATGGGCATCGATGTGAGGGGAACGGTCCGCACAGGCTTCGTTTCGTGACGCCGAAGCCGTGGTTGCATCCATCCCGCCGAGGCACCGTGCCAGACGGGTTCCAGCGACATCCCGGTGGTTCAGATAGAGTGCATTCCGCCCCCCGTCCCATCGACTCTCCCCGATCTTCCATGCTGCGACTCATTGGTCTTGTCCCGACCCTTCTCCTCGCGTTCGCGCTGAATTCGCCGGCATCCGCCCAGGGCATCAGCAACGACGACTGCTCCACCGCGACGCCCATCTCCGGCTTGGGACAATGGTTTTGGAACAACGCCCAAGCGGTGTCGTCCGGATTCGACGGAGGCAACCCGACGGTGTGCGCGCTCGCATCTGGTGGCATGCCGCCGATCAACGACGTGTTCTTCCAATGGACGGCGCTCGCGAGCGGACCGCGTCAGTTCGAATTGTGCGCGAACTTCTTCGACTCGACCATGAACGTGCACCTGGGTGGAGACTGCTCGGCCGTCTGCATCGAGGGCAACGACTACGGCTCGTGCGGGCCGCTGGGCATCTCCCGCATCGCGATTCAGGTCACGGCAGGTCAGCAGTACCTCGTGCAGCTGGGCGAGTGGGGCATCGAGCCGTTCACGAACGACTTCGTCCTCGACGTGACCGCTCCGGCTCCTGGCGATGTCGTGGTCGACGCGATCGAGTCTGCGTGCGAGCCTTCGAACCCGAATGCAGAAGGTGGCGCCGAGGAGTTGTTCGTCAAGCTGCCGCCGTGGACCACGGCCGACCTGGCCAGCCTGAACCCCAGTGGCGGACTCACTGGATCCTTCGGAATGCTGATCGTAGGACCGACCAGCGTGGGGCCGACGCCGATGCAGGCCTACAGCCAGGGCTTGCTCTGCGTGAGCCCGCCGATCGGCATCTACAGCCCGTCCATCGCGAGCAGCCTGCAGAACCCGGCCCTCAACTCGCTCGGGCGCTTCGACGCCTCCGGCTACGACCCCGTCAACAACGTCTCGGGCGATGGTTTCGACCTTCCGCGTCAACTTCCGTATCTGGGCCCGATCCAGGAGATTCAGCCGGGCGACTCGTGGAGCTTCCAGTTCTGGTACCGCGATCGCGACGCGAACGGGGCACCGGCGAGCAATCTGAGCACCATGGCTGTCATCTCGTTCCTGTGATGATGACGCTGTGCCGGTGTCAAGGTCGAACGCGAACGGCCCTGCTCCGCTGAACGCATGAAGGCGAAGACCACCATCTGGCTCGTGAAGCACCGGCGCTACCTGATGCCCGGGTCCCTCGTCCTGCTGGCCCTGATCGTCTGGTACTTCGGGTTCAGGTAAGCACCGAATGTCGCGCACACCTGGCAGGAGAGCCTAACCCAGCATCTCGTGCAGCTTGGTCACCGTACGCCAGTTGCGCGTGGTGCTGGCCGTGGCGAACACGCGCTCGACGTAGGTGTGCGTGAACTTGGTCTTGGCTTGGCCCTCTGGATGGAACACGTGCAGCTCACGGCCGATCACCTCGTAGACCTCGCCGAACGAACAGTTCGGTTCGAACGCCTGGAGCATCTTCGCGGTCGGCTCGGTCTCCAGGAACATGACGTTGCGGAGCTTCTCCTCGCCCGGAGCATCCGTGAAAGGATGCGCCGCGATCGTCCCCGCCAACTCCTTGCCGGTCCGTGTCTGCACGGGGACCTGCAACCCGAACGTCGACTCGATCCGGGCCGTTGCGCGCGCGCCCAGCGTCCGCAGGTCCTTCGCGCTCGTATCGAACACGACGTTGCCGCTTTGAATGTACGTCGCGACGTCGGTGCAACCGAGGTCGGTGAACAAGGAACGCAGGTCCGCCATCGGCAACTTGTTGTGGCCGCCGACGTTGATGCCGCGGAGGAGGGCGATGGCGCGCGTCATGTTCACAGTGTCCTGTTTCGAACCCAAGTCGTCCACCGGGCCACGCTGGGCTGGCATCGGACGCTCGACATGGGCTGGACGCATCCGCTGCGACCGGGTTTGCGCCCCTGACTTCACCACACGAGGGTGCGATCCGCAGGGGGGCTCACGCTAACGCGACCCTCACCTACGGATTGCGGGGAGCCTGCTAGGATTCGCCGTTCGTCGATTCCCTCCCCAAGCGCTCCCCGACATGCTCCGAACTGCCCTGCTGCTCCTCGCGGTCTCCACGTCCGCGTTCGCCCAAGCCAACCGCGACGATCTCACGCCCTACGAGATCACGTACACGACGACCGTGTCCGAGGACCTGAAGATCCTCGAGATCGAGTTGGATGTGAACAAGTACAACCGGCCGACGCTGCGGCTCTACATGCCGGAGTGGGCGCCGGGTGCCTACCGTTTGTCGGACAACGGCACGCGCATGCGCAACCTCCAGGTCACGGGCAGCGACGGCGCCCTACTCGAGGTCACGCAGATGGACAAGAACAGCTGGAGCGTCGCGACCGAAGGGCACAGCAGCCTGCACGTGTCCTACGACAAGCTCGCGAACAGTCGTGCGCGGCCGGGTCGAGACAGCGAGGCCGAGATCACGGGCATCAAGTACAGCGGCCCGAGCACCTACATGTACGTCGCGGGTGCCAAGGGACTGCCGGTCCACTCGCGCTACGTCGTGCCCGAGGGTTGGCGCGTGTCCAACGGCCTGCTGCCGACCGCCGATCCCGACGTTCGTTTCGCGCGCGACTTCGACACGTTCATCGACGCGCCGACCATTCTCGGCATCTACGAGCAGCGCGATTTCGAGGTCGCGGGCACGCCGTTCACCTGCATCTTCTTCGAACAGAAGCAGGAGTACGACTTCGACATCGATGCGTTCGTGAAGATCGTCGAGGACATCTGCGTGAACCAAGGCGAGCTGTACGGGAGCTTCCCCTTCCCGAACTACGTCTTCCAGTTCTCGCTGCCGGGCGGCGGCGGTCTCGAACACCTGAACTCGACGTCGATCGGACTGCGGGCCGAGGCGCAGAAGGAGGATCCGGGCGCGGGCGCATCCGTCACCAGCCACGAGTTCTTCCACACGTGGAACGTCAAGCGCATCCGCCCCGTGACGCTGGGCCCGTTCGACTACCAGCAAGAGAACTACACGGGCAACCTGTGGGTCTCGGAGGGCTGGACGTCCTATTTCGGTGACCTGACGCTCGAGCGCATCGGGCTGTGGGATCGCGAGCGCTATCTGCGCCACTTGCGCGGCATCGTGAACCGCGAAATGAACAAGCCGCGTCGCGAGGACCACTCCGTCATGTGGGCCAGCCGCAACGCGTGGCACCGCTTCGACGGCGAAGAGGGTTCGCGCGTCGATTACTACGGCAAGGGCGAGTTGCTCGGCCTCATGATCGACCTGAAGATCCGTAAAGAGACGAACGGCGCCAAGTCCTTGAACGACGTGATGCGCTTCCTGAACCGCTGGTTCGCCGAACGCAACGTCGGCTTCGAGGAGGGCGACATCGAGCGCGCCTGCACCGCCGTCAGCAACCATGATTTCAGCGAGTTCTTCGCACGCCACGTGGTCGGCACTATGGACCCGCCGTTCGAGGAATACCTGGGCTACGTCGGTATCGACTACGTCGCCGAGAAGATCCCGTGCTCGTTCCCCTTCAACGTGCGTTCCGGTCGTATCCGCGGACGGCGATTGCGCGAGGAACCGACGGCCGAGCAACTGGCGGCGCCGATCGTCGGTGACGTCATCATCTCGATCGACGGCGTGCCGTTCGAGGACGAGGACGCTTTCCTCAACGCGCATCTTCCCGGCGACGTCGTGAAGATCACGCTGGAGCGTGACGATGAGGAGCGCGTGGTCGAAGTCACATTGGAAGATCGCTCGCGGATGACGCCGACGATGACCTGGAACGAGAACCCGACCGAAGCTCAACTCGCCCTGCGCGAGGCTTGGCTGACCTCGGTCGACTGAACGCGATGGAGGCCTGGCTCGTAACGCGCGTTACGGGCCGGGCTCAGGACCGCAGCGTGTCCATCGGACGCGCCGCCAACGACCGATAACTCGCCGACAGGCCGCTCAACGAGGCCAACACCGCGGTCCCAATGGTGGTGATCGGGATCGCGATCCACGGCAGGTCGGGATCGAGCTCGGCCAGTTGGGTCAAGAAGGCCCACGACAGTGCGAGAGCACCGATCGAACCGAGTGCACCGGCGACCAAACCGCTCAGCGCGTATTCGAACGCGAACAAGCGGGTCACGCCACCGCGCGTCACACCGAGCGCCTTCAACAACGCGGCTTCGCGAGCACGACGCAGGGCGGTGCTTCCGATCGCGCCGGCGAGGATCACGAGGCCTGCGAGGATCGTGAAACTGCCCAGCGCCCGGATGCCGAATGCCAAGCGATCGAGCACGCCGGCGATCTTCTCGAGCAACGGACGCACGCGAATCATCGTCACGTTCGGGAAGTCGCCGGCGAGCGCGTTCTGCAGTGCGATCTCGTCGGGCGTCTCGTCCAGCCTCCCCGCGGCGATGCGGAAGTGCGGCGCTTCCTCGAGCACCCCCGGTTCGACGACGAAGAAGAAGTTGATGTTGAAGCTCTGCCAGTCGACCTTGCGAATGCTGGTCACCACGAGCTCGAGCGGGAAGCCCAGGATGTCCATCTGCAGGACCGTGCCGACCGTCGCCCCCATGTCCTCGGCGAAGCCCTCCTCCAAGCTGACCTCCGCGCGATCAGGATCGTTCCAGAGGCTGCCGTCGACGATCTCGTTGTCCACCGGCAGCGCCTCCATCCACGTCAAACGCTGTTCGCGCGTGTAGATCCAGTAGGAGCGGTGCTGTTCCTTGGCCTCCTCCGCCAACTCACGCACCGGTCGCCCGTCAACGCTGCGCAATCGCGCCATCACGACGGGCACGGAGCTCAAGGAACGCACGCCACTGGCCTCCATCGTCGTCCGGACACCGTCCCACTGTTGCGGCTGGACGTCGACCAGGAACACGCTCGGCGCGTCCTCCGGCAATGCGGTGCGCAAATAGTTGCCGAGGCGCGACTCGATCAACCACATCGACAACACGACCATCACGCCCATGCCGAGCGCGACGATCGCTCCGGTCGTACCAGCGCCAGGTCGCGACAACGCAGCCAGACCGTGTTCGAGGTACGGCCCCCACTTCCCACGGGGCAGGCGCGACGACAAGCCTGCAGCGAAGCGTGCGCCGCCGAACAACAGACCTGCGAGCACCAGCAAGCCGCCCGTGAACGCGAGCGCGGGCAACCACGCGCCGCTCTGGATGCGCGCACTGATGAGCACGCCGAGCAACATCAACACAGGCGCGCCGATGCGTACGATGCGCGGTGCGGCCAGGGGGACGGCCTCGGCGCGCAGGACCGTGGCCGGCGCCACTCGCCACACCGCGGTCAGCGGCAGCATGCTGAACAGCGTCGCGACGAACAGACCCAGGGTCACGCCGCGCGCGAATGCGACGGGTTGCCAGAGGGGCAGGTCAGCGCCCTGGAACAGCTCGGGCGCGTACAGGCGCACGATCCACGGCAACGCGGCTCCGATCACGCCGCCAACCAGACAGCCGAGCACCGCCAGCATCGCAACGTGCCCCAGGAACATCGCGGCGATCTCGCGTGCGCGGAACCCGAGGCAACGCATGACCGCGACGCCTTGCGTACGTCCGACGAGCCACGCGCGCACGATCTGCGACACGCCGATTCCGCCCAACAGTAATGACAACAAAGCGACGAGGCCGAGGTAGTCCTCGACGCGCGTCAAGGCGCGCGTCACGTTGGGTTGCGCATCCGTATGCGTCTTGATGCGCACGTAGGGTGTGCCTTCGATCGCGTTGACCAGGCCCTGTTCGACCTCGGCAACGCGCTCGCGGCTCGCGCCTTCTTCCAGCGCATAGAGCGACACGTACTTCACCCGGCTCTTCTCGCCGTGCAGGTTCGTGCGCTCGAAACCCGCGGGCCCCAGGAACACGCGCGGCCCCAAGGTCATCGCGAAGTCGAGGCGGTCCGGCTCGTCGATCACGATCGCCGCCACGCGGAACGAGACGCCACCGACCATCAGCGCGTCGCCCACGACGACCCCCAACTCGGTCGCAAGCTCCGGGCCGATGAAGACACCGTCCGCGCCCAGGTCCGAAGCCGCCAACCCGGCTGGCTCCAGCTCGAGCTCGCCGTACAGCGGGTACGCCCCAGCGACGACCTTGAGCTCGACGAGCCGACTGGCCGCCGCACCATCGACGACTTCGCTCTCCGGCAAGGAGGCCATCGCCCCCATCTCGATCAGGTCCGCCCGTCGGTGCGGCATCCCGTCGAAGTACGCACCCACGGTCTCGGGCAACGGTCGCCGGGCCTGGACGCGCACGTCGGCGGCGAGCAGGTCCTGGGACTCGGCCGACAGCCCGACGCGGATCGTCGCCACCAACGACGAGACCCCGACGACCGCCGCCACGCCGATGGCCAGGCACAACGTGAAGAAGAACAGTCGCCCACGCGACGCGCGCGATTCGCGCAGGACGGCGGCGAACAGGACGCGCCAGCGGGTCGGGTTCGAGCTCACAGCGAGGTCGGTGCGGCTGCGGTTTGCGCGGTGTCCTGGACGAGCTTCCCGCCGAACAGGTGCACCTGGCGATCGGCGCGCTCGGCGATCGCGGCGTCATGCGTCACCAGGATCAGGGTCGTGCCGTTGTCCTCGCGCATCGAAAGCAACAACTCGAGCACCTTGCCGCCGGTCTCGCTGTCGAGGTTGCCCGTCGGTTCGTCGGCGAACAACACAGCGGGCCGTGAGGCGAACGCGCGCGCCAAGGCAACGCGCTGCTGTTCACCGCCCGAGAGTTGCGAAGGATAGTGGTGCCCGCGGTCCGCCAGCCCGACCTGCTCCAGCACTTCGTCGGCGCGCGCTCGGGCATTCGCGAAACCTGTGAGCTCGAGCGGCACCAACACGTTCTCGCGTGCGGTCAGGTTGCCGAGCAGCTGGAACGACTGGAAGACGAACCCGACCTTGGCGCGCCGCAAGAGGGCGAGTTGGTCCTCGCTCATGCGTTCGATCGCGACCCCGTCGAGCAGAACGCTGCCGGAGCTGGGCCGATCCAACCCGGCCATCAGACCCAGTAGCGTCG
>TARA_R110002072_G_scaffold212927_1_pt1 | contig 20979 bp, 17 predicted proteins | sample TARA_R110002072 | Tara Oceans TARA_R110002072 (sample SAMEA4397118) | marine metagenome | biome: Polar Biome; feature: [SRF] surface water layer (ENVO:00010504); material: water (ENVO:00002006), including particulate matter (ENVO:01000060) such as... | depth 5 m | reverse complement strand
CACCAACCTGCAGGAGCTGGTAAACCTGGCCGGCGGCCTGACCCCCCAGGCCTACCCGCAACTGGTGCGAATTGAACGTAACAACGACGACTTCCTGCGCATTATCGCCGAAGCCAACCTCACCACGCCAAAAGGCAAACAGGCGAAGGTCAAACCTGGTGACCGCATAGAAGTCGCCTCCATCTCCGACATCACCGGCCAATACGTGGAAGTAAAAGGCGCGGCCACCCGCCCTGGCCGCTACGCTTGGGTGCCGGGCATGCGAGTGAGCTCTGTTATTCGCTCCCTGGATAACGATCTACTGAACGAAGCCGACAAGCGATACGCGGCCATCGTCCGCACCGATCCAGAAACCGACACTGTGTCGGTCATTAATCTGCGCCTGCGCGAAGCCTTGGACAACCCCGGTGGCGAGAACGATATTCTTCTGCAGGAAAAAGATCAGTTCCTGATTTTTGCAGATGAAGGCAAGGTAAGCGCTAAAAGCCGGGATCAGAATGAGATAGAAGGCAAGGGTTCCGCTTCTAACAACGGTCTTGGCACTAAATTGAAAGAAGACGAACAGCTGGACTACAGAAAGTTCAGCCGTGAAGCTCTCTTCGCACCGGTTTTGCAAAGGCTCAAAGCCCAGGCAAAACCAGGATCCCCCCAGCAAACCATTCAGGTGACGGGCCCAGTACGTTATCCGGGGGAGTACCCATTGCCCGCCTCGCGACAGGTGGTGGACGCAATCTACGTAGCTGGTGGTCTGAAAGACTCGGCTTCGCTTTACACCGCAGAGCTCGCACGTTTTGGCGTTGACGAAGAAGGCACTGGTAAAACTAAAGTCCAGAACTTGGACTTGAAGGCTGTTATGGAAGGCGACGTATCGGTTTCCCTGAAAAGCAGAGATCGCTTGCTGATCAAGTCCATCCCTGAGTTCGCGCAAGCCAAAACGATAGAGTTGAAGGGAGAGGTGCGCTACCCCGGGCAATACACCGTCCGCAATGGGGAAACGCTCCGCGAGGTGATTCAACGAGCCGGCGGCCTAACGGACAATGCGTTCCCTGAAGGCGCCATATTCACCCGTGAAAAGCTCCGACAACTGGAGGCGCAGCGCCTTAGGGAAGCCGAAGAGCGTTTGCAGGGTGATCTGGTGGGCGTTCAACTGGAAGGCGATGACTTCGGTGGTCAAACTGCGGAGCGGACCCAGCAGGTGCAGGACCTGTTAGAGGAGGTGCAGGACTCCCGGCCGATTGGTCGTATGGTCATCAACCTTGCGGCGATTGTTGGCAGTGACGACTATCAGCCGATACGCCTTCAGGACGGGGACACCCTAACCGTGCCAACCATCCCACAAGCGGTTAGTGTATTTGGTGAAGTCCAGTTCCCCACCAGTCACCTGCACAGCGAAGGGTTGACTGTGGATGACTACCTGGAGCGCAGTGGTGGTCCAACCCGGCAGGCGGATGAGGAGCGGGTTTATGTGGTTAAAGCCGATGGTTCTGTAATGTTGCCTGAGAAGAGTCGTTGGTTTGGCGGGCGCAGCCAGCAACTCGCGGCGGGGGATACCATTATAGTACCCATTGACGTGGACAGGCTGAATCAGTTGGAGCTTTGGAGCAACGTCAGCCAGATTGTGTATCAGATGGCGTTGGGTGCAGCGGCCGTGGGGAACCTGTGATGAGTAACTACGAGACCCGTGTTCGGCCAGCTATAGACCAGCCTTACTACGCGGACGATGAAATTAATCTCCGCCAGCTCTTTGTCACTCTCTGGCATGGTAAGTGGATAGTTATTGCGGCTACCACTCTATTTGCCGTTGCCGGGGTATTTTACGCACTTAGTAAACCCAACCTCTATCAGGCAAGTGTGCTTCTGGCCCCCGCCCAAAGTGAGGGCAGCACCAGCGGTATCAGTGGTCAATTGGGTGGTCTGGCGAGCCTGGCGGGCATCAGTCTGGGCGGTGGTGGTTCAAGCAAAACTGTCATGGCTAAGCATGTGCTTGAATCCAGGGCGTTTCTAACCGACTTCATCCACCGTCACGATCTCAGTGTACCGTTGATGGCGACGGAAGCCTGGAACATGCAAAGCCAAAGCTGGGTAATTAATCCGGAACTCTATAGTGTGGAAACCGGTGAGTGGCAGCAAGATGATGAGGGGAAAAGCCTTCAGCCTACTGACTGGGACATGGTAAAAAAGTTTAAGGCCAGTCACCTAAGTCTTTCTGAAGACAAAGAAACCGGCATGCTCACAGTAAAGCTGAAAAGCCTCTCCCCACCGGTGGCAAAAGAATGGGCAGACCTGCTGATCAAAGACATCAACGAACACATGCGCCAGCAAGACGTACAAGATGCCGAAGCCCGCATTGCCTATTTGGAAGAAAAACTCAATGAAACCAATATAGCCGGTATGCAGCAAGTGTTCTACCAACTAATAGAAAGCGAAACCCGCACCGTAATGCTGGCCAATGCCCAGAATGAATATGTTTTTAAAACGGTAGATCCGGCCGTAGTTCCCCAGGAAAAAAGTGAACCAAAACGAGCCCTCATAGCTGTACTTGCCACGATGCTTGGCGGAATGCTAGGCGTCTTCGTCGTCTTTGTTCGAGCCTTCATTCGCTCGGGCAGGCAGGAAACAACTGAAGAAAAAGAGTAGTCACTGGTTCCGACTCGCTATTCTCGAACTTCTTACTTGAAATATAATCCACCCGCAGACCATCTCATATTCGTTGAAAGGACCAAACATGCAAAAGACGTTCGCCCTCATCGGTGCCGCCGGCTATATCGCCCCCCGTCATATGAAAGCCATTAAAGACACCGACAACGAGTTGGTTGCTGCGCTGGACAAAAACGACTCGGTTGGCATCATTGACAGTTTTTTCCCCGATGCGGACTTTTTCACCGAATTTGAGCGTTTTGATCGCCATATTGACAAGCTTCATCGCGCCAACGGCGGACGGGCCGTAGACTTCATCTCCATCTGTTCACCGAATTATCTTCACGACAGCCATATGCGCTTTGCACTCCGTTCAGGCGCGGATGCGATCTGTGAAAAGCCCCTGGTGTTGAATCCCTGGAATATCGACGGCCTTAAGGAGATAGAAAAGGACACCGGGCAGAAGGTAAATACGATTCTCCAGTTGAGGGTGCACCCGTCAATCATTGAGCTTCGTGAAAAAGTTCAGCGCGAGCGGAAAGCAACCAAGCATGAAGTTGACCTGACATACATCACCTCGCGTGGCCACTGGTACATGCAGTCCTGGAAGGGCGATGAAAAGAAATCCGGTGGAATTGCAACCAATATCGGGGTGCACTTCTACGACATGCTGCACTTCATCTTCGGTGAGCTTCAGGAAAACGTTGTTCATCATAGCAGCGACACCATGGCAGCCGGCTACCTTGAATACGAAAACGCCCGCGTTCGCTGGTTTCTGTCAGTAGACTACAAATATGTCCCTGAGAGCGCCAAAGCCCAAGGCCAAAGAACGTATCGCTCCATCACTGTTGATGGAGAAGAGCTGGAATTCTCCGGTGGCTTTGCCGATCTCCACACCCGCAGCTACGAAGAGATTCTGGCAGGCCGTGGCTATGGCCTTGAAGACAACCGCGTAGCCATTGAAACTGTTGCCAATATCCGCAACGCTGCCCCGATCGGCCTGAAAGGCAACTACCACCCTTTCCTCAATAACGATTAGTCATCAACATTCTTCCCCCGCAGGATTAGTCATCAGCCCCCTCTCTCCCGTCGCGGGAGAGAGGGGGGGGAGGCAAACCTCTCTACCTCCTAAGAAAAAAGGAGCACCCATGCCCGTTACTATCCACCCAAGCGCCATCGTAGACGAAGGCGCTCAAATCGGCGAAGGTTCCCGAGTTTGGCATTTCGTACATGTTTGCGGCGGAGCCGAAATCGGCAGGAATGTCTCTATGGGCCAAGGCGTATTCGTTGGCAACAAGGTCACCATTGGCGACAATTGCAAAATTCAGAACAATGTCTCTGTGTACGACAATGTCCACCTTGAAGAAGGCGTATTCTGTGGACCAAGCATGGTGTTTACCAACGTCTATAATCCCCGCTCGCTAATAGAACGAAAAGATGAGTATCGGGACACCATCGTTAAGAAAGGTGCGACACTGGGTGCCAACTGCACAATTGTCTGTGGTATTACCATTGGGGCCTATTCCTTTATAGGTGCTGGCGCCGTAGTGAATAAAGATGTACCAGCGTATGCATTAATGGTGGGTGTTCCTGCCCGGCAGATTGGCTGGATGAGCGAGTTTGGTGAGCAACTGGATTTGCCTGTTTCTGGAGACGGGGAGGCAGTTTGCGCCCACACCGGCGCCAAGTACCTGCTTGGAAACGGCCAACTTACGAAAGCCTGATCCTCGCCATTTCGTTTATATTATTGTTATTTCAAAGGTTGATTCCGTATGCAGTTTGTAGACTTGGCAGCCCAGCAAGCCAGAATTAAGGACAAGATAGACGCCAACATCCAGAGAGTCCTATCCCACGGCAAGTACATCCTCGGCCCGGAAGTGGCGGAACTTGAAGAAAAGCTTGCCCTTTACTGCGGTGCCAAACACTGCATAACGGTAGCCAACGGCACAGACGCTCTGCAAATTGCCCAGATGGCTGTTGGCGTTGGCCCTGGCGACGAAGTAATAGTCCCCGGCTTCAGCTATATCGCCACTGCCGAAACCCCCGCCGTGCTGGGCGCCAAACCCGTTTACGTAGATATAGATCCGAGAACCTACAACCTGAACCCGGAACTGCTTGAAGCAGCTATCACGCCGCGCACCAAGGCTATTATCCCGGTCTCCCTTTACGGCCAGTGCGCAGACTTCGACACTATCAACGCTATTGCCGAGAAGCATGATATCCCAGTGATTGAAGACGGTGCCCAAAGTTTCGGCGCCAGCTACAAGGGCAAGAAATCCGGCAACCTGACCACCATTGGCTGCACCAGCTTCTTCCCGAGCAAACCTTTGGGTTGTTACGGCGATGGTGGGGCGATTTTCACCAACGACGATGAGTTAGCCACCGTACTACGCCAGATCGCCCGTCATGGCCAGGATAGGCGCTATCACCACATCCGCGTGGGCGTAAACAGTCGTCTGGATACCCTGCAAGCCGCGATTCTGCTGCCCAAGCTGGAGTTGCTAGAAGAAGAAATTCAGTTGCGTAACAAAGCCGCGGTCAATTACACGCAGTTGCTAAATGAAGCTGATATCGATAAAACACCTGTCTTGGAGAAGCACAACGTATCTGCATGGGCGCAGTACACGATACGGATAGACAATAGAGAGAGCGTTCAGAGCAAACTCGCGGAAGCAGGCATTCCTACCGCCGTACACTACCCCATACCACTGAACAAACAGCCGGCTGTTGGAGACGAGGCTGTCCATTTGCCGGTAGGGGATGAGATGGCGAAGAAGGTTATCAGTTTGCCTATGCATCCCTACATGCGGGATGACGAACTGCAGCGCGTGAAGGAAGCCCTCTGGGCTTCATTGAAATTTTAAATGAAGATCGTTGAAGCCCCCGCCCGACAAGCCTCACAGCCTTCCTTTGAGTCTTTGTTTTGAAGCGAAGAATAGCTGATTTTTTCGGCGCACAATCCGAATTTACAAAGAACGTGATGCGATTGGTTGGTTCAAGCACTGTGGCTATCGCCATAACGCTTATCAGTTTGCCGATCATTACGAGAATATACTCACCCGAAGACTTCGGCCAGTTTCAAATCCTCCTTTCTACGGTGGGTGTACTTTCGGTAATCACCTCTTTTCGTTATGAAATAGCCATCGTCCTGCCGAAAGGCAGGGCTGAGGCCAGTGCGGTGTATACCCTGGCGCTGATTTTTCTGGTGTTGACGACCCTCCTCATCGCTCTTGCGTTCTTTTTCTTTGGAGGAGCGTTTCTTGGACTGTTAAACGCTGAGGTTCTTGAACCCTACCTGTTCCTGATGTGCATCGCGATTTTTCTTGCTGGTGTAGTACAGGTGTTGAGGTACGCAATTACAAGAGAAAAGCGCTTCAAGGAATTGGGAGGTAACCGGGTAATTGAGGCAGCATCAGCTCAGGGGATGAAGATAAGTTTGGGCCTTTTTTCTCCAACATTTTTGTCACTATTTATCAGTCAGGTAGCTGGATATGTTTTGAGCTTTGTGTTAGCGGCAAAGTACAAGAAAACAAAACTAAACTTCTCTAGGATGAGGCTTCGCTGGGCACTAAGAAAGTATAACCGGTTCATTTTATACAACACACCCGCTGTATTAGTGAATACAGTGGCTCTTCAGTTGCCAGTTTTCATGATAGCTCGATTCTTCGGACCTGAGCTAGTTGGTTACTACGTGCTTGCTGTTAAGCTAATTGAAGTCCCGCTCAAAATCGTTGGGAACGCGATCAGCCAAGTATACTACAAGCAAGCGGCTGATATTTTTCACTCTGGTCCTGAACGGCTTCTAAGCCTATATCAGCGAACCGTAGCAAAACTCTCCTTGGTAATGATTTTTCCTGCGGTACTTGTTATAACGCTTGCGGAACCAGTCGTACCATATGTCCTCGGGGAGAGTTGGTCAGAAGTCGGCAGTATCATGATGTTTCTGGTAGTGTGGAAGTTTTTTGAGTTTATAAATTATCCGGTAAGTACTACATTAACGGTCATTAACGAGCAGCATATAGATCTTGGCCTTAAATGCGTGTTTTCTCTTGGGCTTCGTTTCTTTGCACTAGCGTTCTTCAATGAAACACAAACCCAATTTTTTGTTGCGCTCGTTGTTTCAGCAAGTCTCTATTATATTATCTTCAATCTTGTGGCCTACCAGAGAGTAAAGAGAAGGTTATGAGCACCACCATTGCGTTGGGCAACTGCCCGAGCTCCGGAAGTACATTCCTGGCTGACTTATTGGATAGTACGCCGTATTCAGCAGTAGGTCCGGAACTAAATCTATTCAGTATTGAAGAATTATACGAAGACAGAAATTTTCAACGTTTTTTTCTGCAGAAGAGTCGTTGCTCGTCCGTATATCTGAGAAGAAATGGACTGGTTTTTAACGACCTCTGTGCCTTCGGACTCAACCAAAATCGTCTTGAAAAAATGGTTGAGGCATCAAATGGGCTCGACGACTTCCTGGCTCAATTTGCAAGGAGTTTCCTTGCTTTGAGAGGAAAAAAACTTGATGGAGTAGTTTTCGAGAAAAGCCCTCAAAACATCCATTGCATCAGGCAGTATCTCAGCAAAACAGATAATCCGTTTATACATATAGTCAGAGATCCAGTAGATGTGTTTCTATCTCTGAAAAGAAGAGGTTTCTCAACAGGGATTGCATTGATCACGTGGCTGATGGATGAGGCAAAGATGTATGAATTTTTTGATCATGATAGGGTCAAAATAGTTCATTATGAGGATTTGCTTGACAATCCATTCGAGTTAACCGCCAAATTACTACGCTCTGTGGGCCAATTCGAGGTTAACGAAACGGCAATTGAAGCTGACTTTAAAAACAATCCATACCGAGAGTACCACACTGTAAAACTGGCTTCGTGGAATCAGAAAAAATTTGGTAAAACTGGAAGGAATAACAGACGAGAACTTTCCAGTGACGAAATACAGTCATTGGCTGCTTTGAAAGAACTAAAAATCAGTAAAGCTTATGCTGAATTCTTTGACCTATCGGAAGTTTCGTTTGTTAAGATTTTATCGAAGCTGGGATATGAGGAAAGTTTTAGCGCGGCTGTTGGCAATGCCGAAAGTGATTTTAAACTCTCAGCTAGTGAACAATATAAACTTTCTCGTAAGTTCACTGGAGATCTGAAGCAAGGGGATGCACGGTTGACAGATCTCAGAACCTACATCAAACCCGTGGAAACAGTATAGATGTGTGGAATAGTCGGAATCGTCTCGAACAAAGAGATAAATGCAGAAAATCTCAAAGCGATGAGCGATACTATGGTGCATCGGGGGCCTGACGGGGACGGCCTATACGTCGGTGACCGATTTGGCTTGGCACACCGAAGGCTGGCGATTGTTGATCTGTCTGATGCAGGCAAGCAACCTATGGAGTATCTCGGGCGCTATGTGATTACATATAACGGTGAAATATACAATCATCCAGAACTGAGGTCTGAGCTGGAGGGTAAGGGGTACGAATTTCGCTCGCATACAGATACTGAAGTAATCATGGCCGCATACGATTATTGGGGCACGGATTGTTTCAACAGATTAAACGGTATGTGGGCTTTCTGTATTTATGACAGTGTTGAAGACCACTTTGTATTAAGCAGGGACCGTTTTGGTATAAAACCCTTCTATTTCTGGCGTGATGGAGAGAGCTTCCTGTTTGCTAGCGAAATTAAAGCATTATTAGCTTACGGGCGATTTGGCAAACCGAAGGCGAATCTCGAATATTTAAGGTCCTATTTGCGTGAGGGGCCGAACGAGCAGGGGCTTGAAACAGCTTTTGAGGGCGTTTACAAGTTTAGCGTCAGTTCCTTTGCAGTGTGTACTCGAGAGGAGCTTGTCGAAGGGCGAGTACAGGAAAAATGTTATTGGAAGGTGACGCCGAATCTTTCTAGTGAGGCATTTGACCAAAAGAAACTGGAACGATATAGCAGTAAATATAAGGAATTGCTAAAAGATGCCGTTCGGTTGCGACTGCGTTCAGACGTAAAGGTTGGATCCGCGCTATCTGGTGGAATTGATAGTAGCAGTATTGTAGGTCTCGTAAATGAGATACAGGCAGCGGAAGGTCGTAGCGGAATGCAGGAAACATTTTCCAGCGTTTATAAATCCTCCGGCACGACCTCTTGCGATGAAAGTGAGTATATCGACCAGCTAGCCCAGCATCTTGGGGTTCACTCAAACCAGATTGAGCCGAGGGAAGAAGATATCCCCGTTGAACACGCAAAGATGATTTATCATCTTGAAACCCCTCCTACCGGGACATTGATGTCCAGTTGGCATACCTTTAAACTTGTCGGCGGATCTGATGTGACGGTGACGCTTGATGGTCAGGGAGCAGACGAGCAACTAGCGGGCTATGACGGCTATATAACCAACTATATCGCTAATCAAAAGCTTGGCTCTGCGATCTCTGGATGCGCCAGGGCGGGAAGAAAGATGCGGCGTAGGGCGCTGAAAGGTCTGGTTATAAAGGTTGCTTCCTTGATCTTTGGAAAAAGTCTTTCGTTGCAATTGCTTGAGAAGGTTTCAAGGACAATACGTCTTCAGGCAATGCCTCTCAATCAGAAGCTCGCACTCGATCTCAGAGAGAACCTAGTTACTCTCTTGCACTACGCAGACAAGACATCAATGGCACATAGCGTTGAGTCTCGAATGCCCTTCATGGACTTTCGACTTATCGAGTTCCTCTTTGAGGTACCTTCAAGCTATAAATTCCATGATGGTTGGAGCAAGTACCTTTCACGGATCGCAATGCAAGAAAAGCTACCAACCAATATACTCTGGCGCCGAGAAAAAATGGGATGGCCAATTCCTGAAGATTTCTGGTTCAACGGCGGAAAAAAGAATTGGCTGGATATGACAGTGCTAGGCTCTCCCTTTTTAAAAAAATACTTTACTGTCCAACTTGAATCCTATGAAAACTTGAACATGAGAGAAAAGCTCAATCTTCTTAATCTGGCTGTTTGGAGCGAAACATTCGCAATCGAATAATGACTCGGGTCGCATTTGTTATTACGTCTAAGGGGCAACCAGGGGGCGTAGAGCGTCGGTTCTTAAGAGTGTCAGAAGTGCTGGATAGCAGGCCGACTATCGAGTGCGTGTTACTAGCAACTGGCTCCTTCTTCTCCAGCTTTGAATCTAACCAAGTGACAAGTTTTGAACTTAAATCGAGGGGGCTGCTTCGGAGGGTTATTGAAATAAGCGTTATTGTTTGGCGTGCGGATATTGACCATGTGCATATTGCGTCAAATCCTGGACTTTTATCGGCCTTTTTATGCGCAGCTGTTCGGTTCTCTGGTAAGAAAATATCTGTTTCAAGTGTTGATTCCAGCAGAGTTCAGCTCGACCATTTTAGCTTAGTTTCTAAGTTCGCTCATCGCATAACGTACAGGCTTACAAATAGAATAGATTTTCTATCAGATTCGATTCTGAAAACGCATAATAACCTGTTCGGAGTTGAGCGGGATAAAAGTAGAGTTTCTGAGTGCTCGTTTCTCGCTAATAAAGTTAATGAGATCAAAGCGGTCGATAGAGACATTGATTTATGTTTTGTTGCGAGGCTGGTGCCACTGAAAGGTATTGAGTTACTTTTCGATGCTCTCTCCGAGATAGCGGCTCCATTAAATGTTAGTATTTGCGGTGAGGGGCCAATGAAGTCTTATATATACTCAAAGTTAGACGTCATTGATAATCATAATATATCTGTTGGATATTGTGAAAACCCTATTGAGAAACTCTCCAGGTCAAAGGTATTTCTCTCGCTGCAAGATTATAATAACTATCCTTCTCAGAGTGTTTTTGAGGCGATAAAAAGTGGCTGTTTGGTTATTGCAACTGATGTTGGGGAAACCAGAAAGATACTTAATGATGAGAATAGCATTTTGATTAGAAATAAAGACGAATTGGTAAGTGCTATTAAGGCTGCGTTAGGGAACAGTGCATTTCGAAAATTGTTGGTTCAGGAATCTGAGAAAGTTTTCCAGAAACACAATATAGAAAAATTTTCGAGCTATTTCGAGCATGAAATCCTTGGCTTGGAGTCTCCTCATTGAAAATTCTGGCTGTTGTGGCTAACTTCCCCAGTAAATCAAAACCCTACAACGGAGTCTTTGTAAATGATCTTCTTCTTGAATTTGTTCGACTCGGACATGAAGTCTCTGTAATTGCGCCTCAAAAGGCTACAGAGGGCTCGATGCCTAAGGAGACGACAGAAGAAGGGATAAAGGTTTTTCGTCCGAAATTCATATCTTTTGGTAACTTTAAGGTCTTGGGCATAAAAACGAGGCTGTTCTCCCACCTATCTTTTAAGCTTGTCGTCCAGTTTTTCGTTCTAAGAAGGAAGCTCTGTTTCGACGCAATTTATTCGCACTTCCTTTTCCCGTCTGGGGACGCGGCGGTCATGCTCTCACAGCGCACAGGGAAGCCTGCTTTCTGTTCTCTGGGCGAAAGTACTTTTGAGGCTTATGAAGGTGTGTATCCTCACGGGAAAATCAGGAAGCTATTGGATAGCTTTAGTCTGGTTTTTCCTAATTCTCGTAATAAAGCTGATTTCCTGAAACATGAATACGGTAATGGCCTGAAGCTCCAGTATGTGCCCAATGGCGTAGATGTTGGAATCTTTTTTCCTGCTCCGCAAACCGAGGCCCGGAGGAGATTGGGACTAAGCGTAGAGGATCCGATCGTTCTGTTTGTTGGCGGTTTCATCGATAGAAAAGGACCTCTGAGGGTTTTAGCTGCCTGTGACGAGTTGCCCAATATTCCAAAAATGATCTTTATTGGAGATGGACCTCAGCAACCCCAGCATCCGCAAATAGTTTTCCGTGGAAAAGTCAGACATGATGAGTTGGCGCTTTACCTGAATGCTGCGGACGTATTTGTAACGCCCTCAAGAAAGGAAGGGATGCCTAATGCATTGCTTGAAGCGATGGCATGCTCATGTCGAATCGTTGCGTCAGATATCCCCGTGCACCGTGAGCTGCTGGAGGACTACGAACAAGGAACGTTGTGTAACGGTGAGGATCCAGCCTCCATATCCAACGCAATCCACCGGATGCTCTTTGTAGATGATGCCTCTACCGCAAGTAATTTTCAGTACTCTCTGGAGAAAAGAGCCCTGGCAATACTTAAGAGTATGAAAAAAGTGCTGGAACCCGACCTGCTTTCATCAGACTGAACATCTTTCAATCCCAAGGATAATCAATGTGTGGAATATCTGGATTCGTTGACTTCTCTGGTAGGTCAACCGATTCCGATGTTGTAAAAATGACAGACGTGCTGTTTCGTCGTGGCCCGGATGATTCTGGCTTCATTTACGAGCCGATAAAATCGGGCAACGTTGGTTTGGGGCATAGACGCCTGTCAATTCTAGATTTGTCCCCTGACGGCCATCAGCCAATGACTTTCGATCAGATCACGGTTGTTTACAATGGGGAGATCTACAACTTCCGGGAGATACGTGAGCAGTTGATTGAGCTGGGGTACTCCTTTCGCTCTGCGTCCGACACCGAGGTGCTACTGAAGGCCTATCATTGTTGGGGCAGGGAGATGCTGCAACGACTGAATGGTATGTTTGCCTTGGCGCTCCTTGATCGTCACAAAAACCAACTGCTTCTGATTCGTGACAGAGCCGGTGTAAAGCCCCTTTTTTGGTATTACAAAGAGGGGTTGTTTCTGTTTTCAAGTGAACTGAAAAGTTTTCACCAACACCCGCAGTTTGAAAAGAAGCTGGACTTTGGTGGCTTATCACTTTTCCTTCAATACGGATATATTCCACAACCCTCGACGATATTTGAGAGTGCCTATAAATTAAAGGCGGGCCACACACTCACTCTCGACCTGGACAGTCATCAAACGCGTGAGGAATGCTACTGGAATGTAGCGACCTTTTACCAGCAGCCAAAACTGGATCTGAGCGAAAATGAGGCACTTGAGGAAACAGAGCGGCTATTGCGATCGTCTTGCGAATACAGGATGGTCTCTGATGTTCCGGTTGGTGTTTTTCTGAGTGGTGGTTATGACTCTTCAGCGGTTACTGCGCTCCTGCAATCTACACGATCAGAAAAGATTAAAACCTTCTCCATAGGATTTCACGAAGAGGCATACAATGAGGCTCACCATGCCAGGCGGGTCGCAGACTTCCTGGGAACAGATCACACTGAATACTACTGTACTCAAAGTGATGCTTTGGAAGTCATTCCCAAAATTGCCGAGATTTGGGATGAGCCTTTCGGTGATGCTTCTGCAATTCCCACTCTACTCGTGAGCGAATTAGCGAGGAAGCAAGTGACAGTCGCCCTGAGTGCCGATGGTGGAGATGAAGCTTTTGGCGGATATAACAAATATCTGGGCATCGGAAGGAAGGTTAAGGCAAATGCCAGAATTCCTGGGTTCGCTAGGTCATTTGTGAAGCAGCTTCTACAGGCCTCTGCGAGCAAGCAGGTAGCTAGAGGTTTCGGCGTAGCCAACGCAGAGGAGCGTATGGATAGGTTTTCTTTCATGTTAGGCGCATCTGAAGGGGAGTTGCTTGCTCTTACTGCTTCCAAATTTACGCCACTCGAGATGGAGCGTCTGTTGAATGGCCGCGCAAGTAAGGCGCCCACCGCGTTTGAGGAGGTTGTAGGCGGTCACTGGTTGGATAAAGTACTGGCAATTGATTATAAAACTTTTCAGGCTGACTGTATTTTGCCAAAGGTAGATCGGGCAACGATGTATTCCAGTCTCGAGGGGAGAGAGCCTCTGCTGGATCATCGACTTATTGAATTCCTAGCGAAGTTAACGCCTGAATTGAAAATAAAGGATGGTGTCAAGAAGCACCTGCTTAAAACCATTGTTCACAAACATATACCTAAATCCATTATGGATCGTCCAAAAAAGGGCTTCAGTATTCCTATCTTCGAATGGTTTAGTGACGAGTTAAAGGTTTACCTTCTCCATTACCTTGCGTACGAAAGACTGGAAAGTGCAGGGATATTTAACCCAACTTATGTGGTAGGTCTTCGCGATCGGTACCTCAACGGTGAATTAGTTAACGTGACCAAACTATGGCATATTTTAGTGTTTGAGATGTGGCGTGATACTTGGCTATCTTCCGCTCAATCGCCAAAAATCTCTCGGCCCGACTGAACAATATTATGATTCGGATTAGAAATCTACATGAAAAAATTAGACTTAATAGAAAGAACTTTCTATTGTCTCTTATTTTATCCCTCCCGCTCGCCTTATTTTCATCCGCTTACACAGAAGAAATCCAGATGTCATTCTGGAAAGGTGTAAAGAATTTTATTGTTTATGGAACATTTAAAAGAGGAGAATCGGAGTCAGGGGTGCTTTTCACTATCTATAACGGTGATAGGTATGTAAATCCTGTACATGTGACAATGCGAGTATTGTTGCAGGCAGAAGAGTATCTTTCGGATTATCTCAATCTCAACTTAGAACCCTACGGATCGCCAAAAGAAACCGCTGTATCTATCACCGAAGTGGCCGATTTTTTGATTAAGCATTATGATACGGAAACTATTAGGGGTCGGGAAGTTGTGCGTCTGGACTACCAGTTTGATTATCCGATATACGACCTAAAGGCGCCATGGTACTCAGGCATGGCCCAAGGGCATGCGGCCATTGTATTTCTTGCGGCTTATTTGGTTAATGACAATGAAGTCTATCTTGATTATGCAAGAAAGAGTGTTGCTCTCTTTCACATTCCAACAACTGCAGGTGGAGTTATGGTGCCGCTTGAAGACGGTTCAGTATGGTTGGAGGAATATGCTGACCCCAAAAAAAGCTTTTCCGAGACGCCAAAAGTATTGAATGGTCATATCTTCGCAGTCGACGGGCTGTTTTACTATTGGTACTTAACGCGAGATCCTAGTTACAGAGATCTCTTAATAAAAAGCATATTAGCTGTAAATGATAATATACTAAAATACGATACCGGGTTTTGGAGTTACTATGGGCTGAAAGGGAACTATGCCCACGCCGGGTATCATAAGGTTCATATAAAGCAACTTTCGAGATTGAACTCTTATGCTAATTACTTGATGCTTGAGGGGTATGAAAACCTACCTAAGTATTTTTCTAAATTTGAGGGTTATTCTTCTTTATCACCACTTGGATTTTTGCAAAGAATGATTTGTCAAAGAAATAATTTGATTTATATAATTTACATAAGCAACTTGTTTCTGTTTTTTTTATTGATTTCTGTTTGTGTTGTAAAAGTGCGTGAAAAAGGTTTTAGGAAATAATGCAAACTGGATGCTTTTTTTGATGGTTGATCGTAAATCCACGATTTTTTTAAAGATATTGGTGCTGTTAACCCTTTTTTCTCCATATGTAAAGGTGGCGGGTAGAAGTGTCTATTTATTTGATTTTTTCTTGATCGCTTTGGTGATATTTTCTTTTATTTTTCTTAGTTTTTCTGTTCGAAGAAATGATTTTATTTATTTTCTGTTTGCAATTTCTTTTTCCGTTCTGATTTTATTTTTCCAGGCGGTTTTTTGGGGTGAGGTCCCAGGAATATATCTAGTTCGGCTGTTTTTTTATTTTTCCTTTTATATATTTCTCAAGGATTTTGTCGCGACTGCAGACAAAAGATCTGTGATAGAGTTTGTGTCCAGATGTGTTGCTATAGTTTCACTGCTTGGCATTTTTCAGGTAGTTGATCACTACGCATTTTCTGGTTCCTTGGGAATCGCGAAATTTACATCAGTTTTGTATCCTTACCCTGGGGAGTTGGCGATCAGGAGCCAGGAACTGAGTAACGGTTTGCAGCTGAAAGTCGGGTCTTTTTTTAATGCTACTTCAAGTTTTGATGGGCACTCAATACTTTTGGGTGATTTTCTTTCTATATCGCTTGGTTTTCTCTTATATTACAGAAAATATTTTGCATTAGGACTGACGACGCTATGCTTGATTTTAACGATGAGCAGAGGAGCTTGGGCAATGGGGTTTCTCTCTTTGGTAGTGTTTAGTTTTACTGGTTTTACTAGGCGAAATGTTAAGTCATCTTTAATTTTAGCTTCGATCGCTGTTTTTATTTTTATATCCCTTATCAGTATCGAAGTGGTTAGGGAGTATTTACTTTTTAGGGTAAATAATACGTTATATACATTCGGGATTATTGAGGATCAAGTTGGACGGGCTGAGGATCCGCGAACCGCAATGGTTTGGCCAAGGCTAATCAACACTCTTTCAGAGCTTGGGTGGGGAGCGTATTTAATTGGTGCACCAATAAGCTTTAGTGCCGATTCAGGGTATTTAACTATATTGCGAGATTCAGGCTTTTTGGGGCTGCTTATTATATTATCTTTTCCTCTTTATATTTTGGCTTCAAAAGTTGATCGAAAGGCGATGCTGAGAGTTCTTATTGTTATTGCAGTAGGTATGATTGTGCATCCAGTTTTTCAAGGCATTAGAACGGTGTTGTTTAGTGTTATAATTTTTTTGGTTTTTAGTCTGCCAGATAGTACAAAGTTTAATCGTTTGAGTTGATTGAGATGTGATCAAGGTATTAGGAAAGGTTCTAATTTTTTGTGGAGAAAGAGTTTGGGAAAAGCATTTAGAATAGCTCATGTTACATCGGCTCATCCACGTTCTGATATAAGAGTGTTTGCCAAAGAATGCAGGTCTCTTGCTAGATCAATGTACTCCGTGACTCTGATCGTTTCAGATGGAAAGGGGGCTGACGTTGTGGATGACGTTTCTATCGTTGATGTCGGACGATCAGGCGGGCGCTTGAGTAGGATCCTTAGCGCGACCCGACGAGCATTTCGTGCCGCGGTAGAGTTAGATGCTGACATCTACCATCTACATGATCCGGAATTGATTCCGATTGGTGTCAAGCTGAAAAAGCTGGGCAAGACAGTCGTTTTTGATGCGCATGAGGATTTACCTAAACAGATCCTCTGCAAACCTTATCTGAACCCAGTTTCCAGAGCTCTGCTTTCAAAGATCTTGTCGGTGTATGAGAAATATGCATGCAAGAAGTTTGATGGAATAGTCTGCGCAACCCCCAGTATTCGAGACAAGTTCAGGGCTATTAATCCCCGATCACTGGATGTAAACAACTATCCAATCCTTGGAGAACTCTCGGTAACGACACCTGAACTGGCTGAGCGGCAACCTAAAGTATGTTTTGTCGGGGGGATGTCAGCGATTCGTGGCGTGCTTGAAGTTATCCGGGCATTCGATATCGTGTCTTCTGGCGCGAGATTACAGTTGGCGGGTGAGGTGCCTGATTTTGTGGATAATGCAATACGGAGCAAGGTAAAATCCAACGTCGATGCATTGGGCTATCTTGATCGGCCTGAAGTGGCAACTTTGATGGCGGGTTCCATGGCGGGCATTGTGACTTTCTTACCGTCTCCCAATCATCTGGAGTCTCAGCCAAACAAGATGTTTGAGTACATGAGCGCCGGTTTACCCGTTATTGGTTCCCACTTCCCCCTCTGGAAACAAATCATCGAAGGCAATCATTGCGGCCTTTGTGTAGATCCGCTCAACCCGACAGCTATAGCAGAGGCCATCGATTACCTAATAGCGCACCCCAAGGAAGCCGAGCAAATGGGACGTAACGGTCAGAAGGCAGTGTTGGAACACTACAATTGGGGTGTTGAAGAGCAGAAATTGCTTGATTTTTATAAGTCACTTGCTAAGTAAAAATACCCTATGCAGCGAATCTTATCTATTATTGGGGCGCGCCCTCAGTTCATCAAGGCCAGCGTCGTCTCCCGCGCTATTCAACAAACCGACGGCATTGAAGAAATTATGCTGCACACCGGCCAGCATTTTGATGCGAACATGTCAGATATATTTTTCAACCAGTTGCGTATCCCTCAGCCGAACATCCAATTGGACATTCACGGTGGCAGCCACGGCGAGATGACTGGCCGCATGTTGGTCGAGATAGAGCAGGCGCTGCTTGAACATAAGCCGGATCGGGTGCTGGTATACGGTGATACAAACTCTACCCTGGCCGGCGCACTGGCGGCTGCGAAACTGCATATGCCCGTGGCCCACGTGGAAGCGGGCTTACGCAGCTTCAATATGCAGATGCCGGAAGAGATCAATCGCATCCTTACTGACCAGATCAGTGATCTTTTGTTCTGCCCCACAACCACGGCCGTGAAGAATCTGGAAAGTGAAGGTTTCGCCAGCAAGCCGGTGAAAGTGAGGCAAGTTGGTGATGTAATGCAGGATGCCGCCCTGCTATTTGTGGAAAAGGCTGTTACGCCCGCAGGCGGAGACCTGCCAGAAAGCTTTATTCTCGCAACCCTACACCGGGCGGAGAATACTGACAGCCCCGGGCGCTTGGCCAATATTGTGCAGGCGCTGAACCAGATCCACCGCGACCTAGCGCCGGTGGTGCTTCCTCTACACCCACGCACCCGAAAACTCATTGCCCAGCAGGGGCTGGAGCTAAACGTATATTTGATTGACCCCGTCGGTTACTTTGAAATGGTCTGGTTGCTCGACCATTGCCAATTGGTGCTGACAGACAGCGGTGGTGTTCAGAAAGAAGCGTTTTTCTTCGGTAAAGCCTGTGTAACTATGCGGGATCAGACAGAATGGGTGGAATTGGTTGAGGTTGGTGCCAACGAACTGGTTGGTGCTGACAGAGTGAAAATTGTGGATGCCGCTTCCCGAAATATTGGGCGCGATGTTAAGGATTTTGAACAGTTGTATGGTGGGGGGGAGGCCTCGCAGCAGATCGTGACTGAGTTGGTGACGGCGGGAGCATGAGTAAAGCTGTCTGGATAATAAATCAGTATGCTTCCACTCCAGCGACGGCCTTGGGAGGCCGTCATTATTACATGGCCCAGGAGATGGCCAAGAAGGGGTATGTCGTCTACATCATAGGTTCCGCATCCCATCATTTGCTACGAGAGAAGCCCGCCTTTAATTCCGCATTCAAGCTGGAAGAGGTTGAAGGCTTTAGATTTGTTTGGGTCAAGATGCCCTCTTATGGAAACGCTCACAGCAAAAAGCGTGTCCTGAATTGGGTTCTGTTTCCGTGGCGGATACGGAAGCTGTTGCAAGTAATTCCGGACAGGCCTGATACAATACTCTGCTCATCCCCTTCTCCGTTAGCTTTTTTGGGTGCCCAATGGTTGGCTAGAAAACTCAATGCCAGGCTGGTGTTTGAAGTCCGTGATATCTGGCCCTTAACCTTAACGGAGCTTGGTGGTCATTCCCCTAATAATCCACTGATTCGATTGATGCAATGGGTGGAGGACAAAGCCTATCGTGATTCAAGTGCAGTGGTGTCTAATCTCAAAAACTCGGTTGAGCACATGGCCAGCCGCGGTATGGCCCCGGAAAAGTTTACCTGGGTTCCGAATGGTTTTTCCATGGATGAAGTCAACCTGAATAGCCCTCTGAATGCGAAGGCAGAGAGCCAGTTGCCGGAGGGCAAATTTCTTGTTGGCTATACGGGAACGCTAGGCGTTGCCAATGCGTTGGATACGTTGATTTGTGCCGCAGAACAACTCAAAGGCCATTCGGGCATCGCCTTTGTTCTGGTGGGAGATGGAAAAGAGAAGCCCGCTTTGAAAAAGTTAGTCGCAAGTAAAGCGCTGGCCAACGTGTATTTCGTTGATCCAATTCCGAAAGTTGAAATACAGGCCATGTTGGCTCGGTTTGATGGGTGCTACATTGGTTGGTTGGATGACCCGATCTATCGCTTTGGTATTGGTGCAAACAAAATACCTGAATACCTTTTTTCCGGTAAGCCGGTGATTCATTCCTACTCAGGTGCGTGCGATCCTGTTGAAGAAGTAGGGGGAGGTTTCCGAGTAGGTGCTGAGGATGAAAAACAACTGGCCGATGCTGTCTTGAAGCTATACCGCATGTCACCAGAGGAACGAGCTGCTATGGGCGCTAATGGACGCAGAGCTGCTCTTGAGCAATATGAATACGGGCAGTTGGCAGATAAATTGTCCAAGGTGCTCTTTGAGTAATTCTTTGATTGCAGATTCTTTCGTCTCGAGAAGTGGGGGCGCCCGGTATGGGTAAGAGATTGTTTGACACTGTCGCTTCTGCTCTTGGCCTTCTATTGCTTTGCCCAGTTATTTTAGTCGTGGCTTTTCAGCTTCGCCGCAAAATTGGTTCCCCCGTGTTTTTTCGTCAAACCCGACCGGGTATGAATGGTAATCCCTTTGAGATGATTAAATTCCGGACCATGAAAGATGCAGTCGATGTGCGGGGCAATCAGTTGCCGGACTCAGAGCGAATGACAACTTTCGGCCAATTTTTGCGCTCCACCAGCCTGGATGAACTCCCTGAGCTCTGGAATGTGCTGAAAGGCGATATGAGTCTAGTAGGTCCCAGGCCTCTATTGATGGAATACCTTCCACTTTACTCAGAAGAACAGTACCGTCGACACGAGGTGCGTCCTGGCGTTACCGGTTGGGCTCAGGTCAATGGCAGGAATGCAATTTCCTGGGAAGATAAGTTCAAGCTTGATGTGTGGTACGTAGACAATCGCTCGTTTTGGCTGGATTTAAAGATTCTGTTTCTCACGGTCAAAAAGGTATTGGTTCGTGATGGCATATCTGGCGGGGGAGAGGCGACCATGTCGAAATTTACCGGGAACTCAGACAAATGAATTGCCTCGCTATCTTGGGCGCGAGTGGCCATGGAAAAGTTGTCGCAGATGCGGGAGAGCAGAGTGGCTGGGGTAGCATCCACTTTTTCGACGATGCTTGGCCTGAGCTGGCTTCGAACAGTCGTTGGTCCGTGGTTGGAAGTAGTGCTGAACTCCTGGCCAATCTGGATAAGTATGATGGTGTTGTGGTGGGTATCGGTGACAACCGCATTCGCAGCCAAAAGCTCCAGCAGCTCGGGGCTGCCGGCGCTAACATTGTTTCTGTTATCCACCCCTCTGCAGCGATAAGTCCGTATGTAAAGCTCGGAGTAGGCTCCGTTGTCTTTGCGAATTCAGTAATCAATGCTGATGCGGTGGTTGGGCCAGGAGCAATTATTAACACCGGATCCGTTATAGAGCACGACTGTCGTTTGGGTAAGTGCGTGCATCTAAGCCCCAACGCCACGTTGTCGGGTGGGGCGGTGCTTGGCCGGCTAGTGTGGGTGGGTGCTAATGCCTGTGTTAAGCAACAGGTCTCCATCGGTGATGAAGTGGTCGTAGGGATGGGAAGTGTTGTACTCCGGAACGTAATTGCCGGCATGGTTGTAGCCGGCAATCCCGCCAAGCCTCTGTAGTTTTTAGTAGTTCTTTTAGATTTTAAAGGCGTCTTAATGCTTAACACATCATTTTCTCCCTGGCCCTCCTATACTCAGGAAGAGGCCGATGCGGTTTCCCAA
>TARA_R110002072_G_scaffold301462_1_pt1 | contig 20998 bp, 17 predicted proteins | sample TARA_R110002072 | Tara Oceans TARA_R110002072 (sample SAMEA4397118) | marine metagenome | biome: Polar Biome; feature: [SRF] surface water layer (ENVO:00010504); material: water (ENVO:00002006), including particulate matter (ENVO:01000060) such as... | depth 5 m | reverse complement strand
TCGGTGGCAACACCGTGCCGGTTCGATTCCGGCCCCGGGCACCATACTCATTTCAGTCAGTTTCATTCAATAACAGCCAAGTTCTGTCAAAGTCCAATATTTACAGTGCCTTAGCGTAAACTGTTACTATTCAGGTTCGTTCAATTTCGTTCAATTGCGTCAGGTTCAGTCATGCTTTACCCCTTGCATATTTTTATTAGGGGGTACATTGGGGGTAATTCTCAGTTCGATTTAGGAGTTACCCCTTATGCAAAGACGTCGTTTACCTGGCAAGCTAACAGATGCAGAAATTAGAAACCTGCCTCTCAAAGAGAAATTGTATAAAGTCTCTGATGGTGGTGGGTTATTCATTGTTATTACCCCAGGTGGATCTAAGTATTGGCGCTTAAAGTATCGTTTTGATTCTAAAGAGAAATCTTGTTCTTTGGGGGTATATCCAGGGGTAACTTTGGCTGAGGCTAGAAAGAAGGCTATTAATGCCAAAGAGTTGATTGCTAAAGGTACAGATCCATCTGTCCAAAAACGCCGGGATAAAATAAAGCAGGAAGATCATTCGTTCAAAGCAATTGCCCTTGAATGGTGGAACAAAGAGAAGGGGCTTTGGACAAAAGCCCATGCAGATCGAGTTAAAGTAACTCTTGAAAAAGAGGCTTTCCCGTTGATTGGTTCTATGGAAATTTCTAAGATTACTTCTCAAGATTGTTTGGTGGTCGTTCGAAAGACTGAATCAAGAGGAGCTTTGGATGTCGCTAGTCGCATAAAACAGAGAATGTCAGCGATCTTTCGCTATGCTATCTATACCGGATATGTGGACAACAATCCTGTTGATGCACTTCGAGACGTAATCCGTTCACGTAAAGTTGTTCATCAAAAAGCATTGGAACTAGAGCTGCTCCCTAAATTTTTGAACGATGTTGACACAAATACACGGATAACTGATGTCACTCGTCACGCGCTAAAACTTCTTGTTCACGTATTTATTAGACCTGGGGAGCTTCGGGCGGCTGAATGGTCTGAGATAGACTGGGAGCGCGAAGAATGGAGGATTCCTGCGGCTAGAATGAAAATGCGTGAGTTACATATCATTCCTCTTGTACCTCAGGTATTAATTATCTTGAAAAGTCTTCAGCAGCTTTCTGGTAATCGTCAATATATGTTCCCTAGCTACCATAATCCACGAACATTCATGTCTGAGAATGCTTTAGTTTTTGCTATTCGAAAGCGCCTTAAATATGACGCTACAGCGCACGGTATGAGGACTGTGGCTTCAACGATTTTAAATGAGCAGGGGTTTCGGTCAGACATAATAGAGCGCCAATTAGCCCATTCAGAGCGCAACAAAATCCGAGCTGCTTATAATCGGGCTCAGTATCTGCTGGAGCGGCGTGAAATGATGAGTTGGTGGAGTAATTATTTGGAAGAAATCTTGGATAAATTTCGAATACAGAATTAGAGTACCTGAGTTTTATGATTCAGAATTAGTAACGTGTCGAAAAAAACGGTAAATATCGACATGAAATTTTTATGTGTCGATAACGGTTAAAAATATAAGCTTGTTTGGTTTGATGAGAGCTTGCCAATATCTTTGCTGTACTGTAGCGATAAATTCCTTAAATCTGCTCATCATGATATTAGTTTTTTAGATGGTTGCTTCTCCTCGTCTAACGTCATCATAAGTATCGGCAAGCCATTGCATCATATCCGCACGGTGGTCTAGATATTGGGCTCTGTTGTAGATGAGCCTGACCTTTTCTTTATGATGGTCTAGTTGCAATTCTACAGCCTCTCCTTTGAAATTAGCCTCATTCAGAGCAGTGCTAGCAATCTGGCGAAACCCATGGCTTGTCGCATCAAATCCAAGGCGCTTGATGGTTTTTAGGAGTGCGGCAGAGCCTAATGGTTTTGTTTTGTCTTTCGAGAATCCTGGGAATACCAATTCGCTGTGAGGATGCAAGCTTTTCAGTTCGCGTAGAATTTCGATTGCCTGAATTGAGAGCGGAACAATGAAATCTTCATTATTCTTCATTGTTACGCCTGGTACCTCCCAAATTTGCCTGACTAAGTCAATGTCAGACCATCTTGCCTTAAGTAGTTCTCCGACACGTAAAAAAGTTAGGTGTACAAGCTTCAAAGCAAGTATCGTGACAGGATTTGAGCGATAGTCATTATCAAGCTTAATCAGATACTCTTGTAAATCTGATTTATCCACACGTGTTTGGCCTGTTGATTTTGGCTCTTTATAGCGGCCATCTAATGATTGTAGAGGGTTTGAGTCAATCAGCTCTTCAGCTATTGCATTGGCAAACGCGCGCTTACAGTGCCCATAAAGTTTGTATGCAGCGATGAGTTTTCCTTGTTCGACCAGCTTATCTAAAAGAATACGAAATTCTTTTGCAGATAGGATCTCTACCGGGGTGTCTCCAACTTCGGGTAAAATATATTCTTCGAAGCGTGCTACATTCTTTTTCTTGCTATCCTCGTTCCAAGTTTTATTGCTCACTTGAAGTTTAACCCAATGTTCGAAAACGGTTCTAAATAGTGTGCTCTTGGGTGGTATGTAAGACTTGGAATATTTCTTAGCAGGATCTCCTCCCTTTAGGCGATAATTTCGAGCTTCAACGGCCAGCTTGCGAGCCATGGTGATATCTAGATCGCCACCTGAGGAAACGTCTAATCCTAAAGTCACATTCGTGTCTTTTTTGCCGGCACGAAAACGATATTTCCAATATTTGTTTCCTGACTGCATTATTTCTAGATACAAACCGCCGCCATCAGATAATTTATAGGATGTGTCTTTCTTCGGTTTAGCATTTTTTACCGCAACCTTGAGTAGGTTACCTGGGGTATGACGGCGCTCCATTATGAGCGCTCTATGTTTTGAATCCACTCGAGAATATCATTGCGAGACCAACGAACGTTACGTATAGATAGGACTTTAGGTTCCGGAAAAGGGTTGTTCTTGTCTTTTGCGTAACGACGAATAGTGCTTTCTGAGAGATTGGTTAGTTTAATTACTTCTTTAATATTTATTAAAGCTACTTCGTTATTCATAATAATGCTCCTTACGTGCATCTCGTTTTTAGGAGTCACTATTATTTGGTTTTGCAATAGGGTAATTAGCATCAAAAGATTGCGAGTTTCGTCGTCTTTTGAATTTCCGTTAGGATTTTTCAAATTATTTTAGGTTTTACTCAAAATATATAATCTTCATCGGGGTCAACTGTGATCTCAGTAAGATCTTTGCTTGTATAGTTGAGTAGTGAGACAGACTTTGGAAGATTAAGAGCGTTAAACCGCGTGTCATCGTCACTTAGGGTTTCAAAATAGCGCTGTTTTAATTCGGAATCTTCAGTACTAAGATCAATGTCGTCAGAAATCAGCAGCTCTTGGAAATCTGGTAGGGACAACTTTCGAGCGAGTTTGTAGGCTTCACCTAACAACAAATACTCAATCCTCAGCTTTCTGAAACCTTCTTCTACTTGAATGGCCAGGTCATACATTTTGTGGTCAATGTTGTAAAAGTGAGGCTTGAGGTCATGTATGCTGTAATGGAGTTTCCCAGCTCTGGAAGCTTCTCTAATAGACCATTCTTTTGGGTTGCTGGGCCGTCCAAGGTATGTTCCATTAACTAGGCGAGCCCAGCGCAGCACGAGGTATGTTCTTTTTGTATCGCGATTTATTTTGATGTTAGGGGTGAGGTATAGGTAATCACCGTTTTTAGCTGCCTTATTGTATTCTTCAAGCTTTTTATCGTATGTATCTTTGAGCTTTTGTGCTGCATATACGATTGAAAAAGTCAGTGTGTGGCACCAATTTTCGATTTCATTCTTTAGGTTGTTCTTTTTTCCTAGAATTTCAATGAGCTCAGCGGATGTGCCGAACTCATTGATAATTGAATGGTTATTGTTCATGTTGTTTCTCTAATTGTGCTGAGTCCTTCTTTTGTATATCGAGTTTCCTGATGAGCTCTTGTTTCAACTCTTTTTCGCGAGAGTCTGAAATAAAATCTGACAGCGGGCCAGGAAGCTCTGCATATCCGTCCTCATCAATTTCGTAACCTGTGTGTAATTCAGCAATTTCGTTCACTACATCTTCATAAAGCTTGGTATGGTTTCTATCGTCAACTTCTTGCATTAGGCGAATTAGACGAGAAAGGTTTCTGATTTTCTCTAGTGCTGATAAGTCCTGGTTTTCTTTGTATTCATACAGGTCTTCTGATGTAAATTCGTCAATGACATTTTCAGATTGATCTAGTAGCTGAATACGTAAATCCGTATGCATATAGCGTTCGACATTGCCGGCTATTTCATATACTTCATCCTCTGTAGGTAGATTGATTGTGGTGTGTTTGAGTGCGGCGTGAGCGACTCCTATTACGTTATAGCTCGTTCCCTTCGTAATTGCGGTGAGCATAAATGCGATTAGATATTTCTCTTTATTTTTCATGGGTTAAATACCATTAAAGTTAATAAGTGAGCGTTCATATTATCGAGAGTCAACAGCGACGATGATTTATATGCTTTCGAATTTTGCCGCCTTTTAAATTTGTGGGATTTAAATTGATGACTGAGCTCTAACGAAAGTAGGTCGTGCTCTTCTCCAAAGCTTTATTTCTTTGGAAAAAACAGAAAATGCTGAAATTATTCTGTTAGATAAATGCATTGGTTTTTCCAGAGAAGAGAGGAAGTGTGTGATCGTGATATAAGGCTGATGGGCTGTTAGATGAATTTAAAAGGTGGTGTTTTACGGTTCCTTTTTATTCTGGAAAAACAGGGAAAGGTCTCGTTGGACTTAGTATCGTATGGGTTATTTTGATGGTATCTGGTTCCAGCAAGAGGTAATTGACTATTTCAGCTAAAACATGACGATATTCGACAGTAAATGAACCTAATTGGGGGTTGCTAATCTCGCAAAATGATCTCCGACATAAACGTAAACGATTTTAATCGGGGATAATTTAATGAATGAAAGTACAGTCACGCAGCCGTGTCCTTCAACCTTGTTTGAGGGATACGAACTTCCAAAAATTTTGACTATTCCAACTGAGTATCCAGTCGATAATTTGGGTCCCATCCTAGGTGGAGCAGCGCTAGAAATTGCTAGAAACGTCCAGTTACCAATCGCTATATCTGCAGTTAGTGTGTTGTCTGCCGCAAGCTTTTCAGCTTCGGGTGTAGCTAAGATTAATCACTGGGGCACTATGCATATAGGTTTGTATGTGATCAGTATCCTGAAGTCAGGAGAAAGAAAAAGTACTGCAGACAGACAGGCATATAAGCCAATAAGAGAGATAGAAGATGATTTAAAGGAAGATTATGCCGAAAAGTACAGGCGTTATCAGGCAGAAAATGAATCTTATCATAAAGAGAGGGAGGGTATTCTAAGAAATAAGGGATTATCACGAGAGGCTAAGGTGGACGAGATTTTGGATCTAGAGCCCCCAATAAAGCCAAAACGCGGCGATCTTATTTCTAAGTCAGCTACGCGTACTGCTCTAATTCAGGCTCTGGATGAGGGGTATTCGTTACATATAAGTGCAACAGATGAAGGTGCTCAATTCTTTGGTAATTACTCAATGAAGGGTGGCGAGTTACTCGCAAATCTTAGTTTGTATACTCAACTTTATGATGGGGCTGAAGTTCAACATAAGATATACAATCGACATGTAAGTGTTAAGGGTAGTATTTTTTCAGTAAATCTAATGTTGCAGCCTACGATTGCTGAGGAGTTGTGGGGTAATCGTACCATGTTGGAGCAGGGGTTTTTGGGGAGATTCCTTTTCACTGCGCCTGAATCTCTGGCTGGGTCGAGAACAGATACAAAGTCATTTTTACTTCCTCAGCCTCGTCTTGAGAAGTTTCATTCGCTTTGTTCAGAATTTTTAAGTGAATACTTCGCAGGTGAAGGAGAGGTGTTTAGAATTTTATCTTTGGAAGATGATGCTAAAAATATTTTAGATTCGTGCTATATCGCAATTGAAACGCAGTTAGGTGCAGGTCAAAAATTCTACAATCACTCTGAAATCGCAAATAGGGTTGCTGAGAATATGCTCAGGATTTCTTCTGTCTTGGCATTATTCAAAGACCCGGGCGCAAAAACAGTTGATGCTGAGTCGGTGCATAATGCGGGATATATTATGTTTTACCACTTGTCAGAGGCGATAAGGTTGTTTGAGTTGCATCGTTATAATGTCCGCCAGAATTATGAGAAAGAGCTTCTTAAGTGGTTAAAAAAACGAGGTGGGCGTGTTTCTCATAATGAGATTTGTCAATCGTGTCCAAACAAGGTTCGAGATCTGAAAACGGATGGTATACGCCAACTTTTAGAGCACATGGAAGTAAAAGGCTTAGTGGTAAGATTGGAGTCTGGAGATGTTTCTTATAGAGGTCGCGAGGTTAACGTCGCATGGAGGGTTATTGAAGGAGGCCTAGGTTAGGCCTCCTTTTCTTGATGCTAATCGGGATGGCTCCAGAAATAATTCTCTGGAAAGCACATCCCGATATAGCGAGTTGAATTATTCAACAACTTGCCGTTTTGGGTCTCAAGCTTCAGTGGGAAATGGAGTAAGTGACTGCCGGAATTTGTATCTAGTTTAAAGTAAAGCCAAGTAGGAATGAGGTCCGGGTCAGTCGGTGCTTTAATTGAGCCGACTAATATCGTGTTATTGAGCTCAGATAGTGAGCTGAAGCGTGTCTGAGAATTTGGGCCAAGCTCTAGGTTGAATTGTACTTTTTTGTCGAAAAGCGAGCTGTCGATAATTGAGTCGCCAAAGTAGTAGAAAGGCTCAATGCCTTTGTTCTTTTCCTTATTATGATAAATGCCCGCTGGTTCTGCCATTGTGTTGTATAGTGCTTTGGCCTGATTTTCTTCGAGATAAAAGAAGCCTGAATGTTCATCCTTGGTGCAATGTTGGTTGAAGGCTTGTTGGACAACTTGATTATCTTGGTTTGATAGGTTGAAGGGTAGTATTTTTAACGTTGAGCCAAAGTCTTTTGTCTCTAAGTCGGATTTGTCAGTTCTCAAATCTAATACGAGCAGACTATCCTCCCAATTGATTCGTGTAGCGATTCTCTCTAGCGCGTTTATCGCAAACTCTTTATCTCGACTATCTCCGTAAATTTTAAGTCCTGAAACAATGCAGGTAGGTACTAGCAGAATCATGGCTATTGCCCAGGATTTTCGACTTTGCTTGAAATATGAGATGGCTAGATAGGTTGTTGTTAGGGTAAAAATCGATATATCGAGTAGCATTTTTTCTCCGGAATAATTGCATTAATGACTATGAAGCAAAATATAAGTTGACTTTAGTTCGAGGTCAAGCCATTATTTCTGCATCATCGTTTATGAAGAGAATTGCTTTGAAGCTAAAACACGTTGCAAATATCAGTGCAGGTTACCCGTTTAGGGGGAAGATTAAAGAATCTTCTGGCTCAGGGGTCGTCGCTGTGCAAATGAAGGATGTATCGCCGGTAACCGGTGTGAACTGGGCTACCTGTATCGAAACCACACTCGAGGGAAAGCGGCAGCCGGACTTTTTAAGTCATGGAGATATCTTGTTTGCCTCGCGAGGTTCGCATAACTATGCCGCTTTGGTGTGTGGCCAACCTGAACAGGAAGGTGCGTTAGCGGTTGCTTCGCCTCACTTCTATCAGGTTCGCTGTGAGAGTGAATTGATATTGCCTGAATATTTGGCTTGGTTTTTAAATCAGAAACCTTGCCAGCGATATTTTGAACAAAATGCTGAAGGCACGCTGACGAAGAGTATTCGTCGTAATGTGTTAGAAGATGCGCCAATTGCTGTTCCATTGCTAGAAAAGCAACAAATGATTATCGCGTTATCTGAAACGCTAACAGAAGAACGAAAGCTGGTAGAAAGATTAATAGATAACGGCGAAACATTGATGAATAGTATCGCTAAAGACCTGCTTAATGAATGTAAAGAATAGACCAGCTCAATAGGCTGCCATTATCTAAAAAAATACCGAGACAAAGGAATACGAACTAAATGAGTGATTTAACTAAACAAGAAATGATAAGCCAGGACGCTATCAACAAATCATTGTGGTCTGCGTGCGATACATTTCGTGGCACGATCAGTGCCGATACTTACAAAGACTTTGTCTTGACGATGCTGTTTCTCAAATACATTTCAGATGTTTGGCAAGACCATTACGACGGTTACAAAGCTGAATACGGCGACGAACCTGAATTAATAGAAGAGATGATGAAGAGCGAGCGATTCGTTGTGCCTATGGTTGAATTGAAGAACGATGATGGCGAGGTAATTGATTCGTTTAAGGCAACGTTTTACAGCTTATATGAGCGTCGCCATGAACCAGGTAACGGCCAACGTATAGACATCTGCTTACACGAACTTGAAGAAGCAAACGGCACTAAATTGAAAGATGCCGGTAAAAGCGTGTTTCAGGATATTTCTTTCAATACAGACAAGCTAGGTGAAGAAAAGCAAAAGAACACCATACTGCGTCACCTGCTTGAAGACTTTGCTAGCGAAGACATGAACCTACGCCCAAGCCGTGTTGGTTCATTAGATGTGATTGGCAACGCGTATGAGTATCTAATTAAGAACTTTGCAGCCAGTGGTGGCCAGAAAGCGGGAGAGTTTTATACCCCTCCTGAAGTGTCGGATTTGATTGCTGAGTTGCTTGACCCTAAGCCCGGCGAATCTATCTGTGACCCTGCCTGTGGCTCTGGTTCATTGTTAATGAAGTGTGGTAGAAAGATCAAAGAAAAATACGATAGTAAACAGTATGCCTTGTATGGTCAGGAGGCGATTGGTTCCACCTGGTCACTCGCAAAAATGAACATGTTTCTACACGGTGAAGATAACCATAAAATCGAGTGGGGCGACACCATTCGAAACCCGAAACTATTGGACCAGGATGGACAGCTTGAAACATTCGATATTGTAACAGCTAACCCTCCTTTCTCACTTGATAAGTGGGGGCATGACCAAGCTTCAGACGATAAGTTTTCTCGTTTTCGACGCGGCATACCGCCGAAAACTAAAGGTGACTACGCATTTATCCTGCACATGATCGAAACGATTAAGCCGAAGAGCGGTCGAATGGGCGTTGTGGTACCTCATGGCGTGTTATTCCGAGGTTCAAGTGAAGGAAAAATCAGAACCAAACTGATTGAAGAAAACTTGCTGGATGCAGTGATTGGTCTTCCTGAAAAACTGTTTTATGGCACTGGCATCCCCGCTGCCATTCTACTCTTCAAACGGTCCAAGACAGACGATTCTGTTTTATTTATTGATGCAAGCCGAGAGTTCAAGGCGGGTAAAAACCAGAACCTATTAAGTTCAGAAAATATCCAGAAGATTGTCGAGACTTACAGTAATCGAACAACGGTAGATAAGTACGCATACTTAGCAACAAAGGATGAGATTAAAGAAAACGACTTCAACCTCAACATCCCGCGCTATGTTGATACATTCGAAGAGGAAGAGGAAATCGACTTGATGGAAGTGCGCGCTGAACGTGAACAGCTTAAAGCTAAATTGAATGAGCTTGAAGGCGAGATGGCAGGGTTCCTAAAGGAGTTGGGTTATGGAAAGTAGCATTGCTTTCTCTAAGCTCGAACTGATGCAGGGGCGGGTTAAGTTTGTTCCTGATGGTTGGCAATTTTTACATGTTGATAAAGCATTTAAGATTCGTAATACGCTTCGAAAGCCTATTAGTGAAGAAGAGCGAGATAAAAATCCTGGTCAATACCCATATTATGGTCCTACGAAAGTGCAAGGGAGTATTGGAACATATGAACAAGATGGCAGCTATGCGCTGATAGGAGAAGATGGGGATCATTTCCTTAAGTTTCATAAGCAGTCTATGACACAGCTAGTTGATGGCAAATGTACGGTAAATAATCATGCGCATATCGTTGAGGGTACTTCGAAAGCATCGCGTGAGTGGTTTTATTATTACTTTATGCATAGAGACATCTTCAGCTTTCTTACTAGGCAAGGGGCGGGTAGATACAAATTAAACAAGGCTGCTTTAGAGAAACTACCAGTTTTGGTGCCTTCTCCTGAAGAGCAAAATAAAATAGCCCAAATCCTGTCTACTTGGGACAAGGCAATCAATGTTACTGAGCAGTTACTTGCCAATAGTCAAAAGCAGAAAAAAGCGCTTATGCAGCAATTGCTGACGGGGAAGAAGCGGTTGGCTGGGTTTCATGGGCCTTGGGATGAAATAAAGCTGAACAAGCTATTTGATCGTGTTACGACAAAGAATGATGAGCACCATACCAACGTCGTTACAATTTCAGCACAACAAGGATTAATTCGCCAAGATCAGTTCTTTAAAAAGAATGTTGCTTCAGAAACGCTCTATGGCTACTTCTTACTTAAGAAAGGACAGTTTGCGTATAACAAGAGCTACTCAAATGGCTACCCCATGGGCGCGATTAAGCGATTGAATCGCTATGAGAAGGGTGTGGTAACAACGCTATATATTTGTTTCGAAGTTTCAGATAGTGAGAATTGTGATTCAGATTATTTTGAACACTATTTTGAGTCTGGCCTATTGAATAAAGGGCTTTCTCAAATTGCGCATGAAGGTGGCCGAGCGCATGGCCTATTAAACGTAAAACCGGCAGACTTTTTTAATTTGAAGTTAGAGGTTCCGGCAATCGATGAGCAGCGTAAGATTGGGACAGTATTATCATTAGCTGATGACGAAATAAAAACGATTGAGCGACAGCTGAGTGACATAAAACAAGAAAAGAAAGCTCTCATGCAGCAACTGCTGACGGGTAAGCGTCGAGTGAAGGCTTAGGATATTAATATGAAAGATACTCAACCACGACTGGTTAAGGCGGCTCAAAAAGGTGAGTTGCTAGAAATTGCCTATGAAATGTATAGGGCGGAATGGGATGAACGCAAGACGGTTTCTGATGCGCTTGCTGAAATTCATAACAAAGGTTTGGTTGATGTCATCAAAGAATATCGAAAGTTAACTCGTGACGATTCGAAACGAGATTTTTTTATGTTAAGGCATGCTCTGGAAGATGCTCTTCCGACGATTAATGCCCCGGTAAGAGAAGTAATGGCATGTGTCAAACATCTTACTTTGGAGGCTGGTAATGATATGGCGGCCGGAGCTTTAATTTCGCCGTTTATTGGATATTGTAAGGTAGATAAAACCAGACCAGATGAAGTGCTTGATTATGCAATTGAAGAGATTGACCAAGAAATAGATTTTGTTACCCCTGCAATTCTGGCTGGTTCTAGTCATGACTTAAAAGCATTTGTTAGCAAGGCGATTTCCTTATGTGGGAAGGATTGTCTGATTACAAAGCGCCGTGCGGTTCACGCTTTAGGCCGGGTAACCTATGAAGGGAATGAAACTCTGGTCTTCCAAGCTTATAAAGCTGTCGTCCTATTAAGTGAAGAACTAACTGATGGTGCTATCTATGCAGAAATTTTAAAAACACTATTTGCATTGAGTCAGGAAAATTCAGAGGTCGAAGAAAAGGCCTTAGCTATTGTTGATTCTATATCAAAGTTGGTTGATGAGCGGCTAACGCATTCTGCATCGGACATTCTGTTTTTTGAAAGTGACAAGATTACAGACGAAATGCTCGAACGCCTTTTGGCAATACTTGTTCATACGTTGCCGAAGAATGGAGGGACAATTGACCATATCGATTATGGGCTTCAGAAAATGGTGCAGAATGGAAAAATTGATCGAGCGGTTTTATTCCTTGAGGCATTGTTTGAGCAATGTGATTATCAAATTGATGTCACTGTATTTGATAGTTTCGTTCGAGAATTATTTCAAAATAAAGAGAGTTACCTACAACCGTTGTTGACTAAATGGCTACTGGCGAAAAAGGTAAAATTAGGGCGATTCTGTTTTGAATTGTTGAATAGCGTTACTGATAAAGGAATACCTCTCGCAATTGATTCTCCACAGTTAAAAGGTTTAGAAAGCGGTGCTTTTCTATTCTTAGCTAGAAAGGCGTGCGGATGGTTTTTTATGAGACCTGTGTCTGCAGTGAGCCTTATGCTTTCTTGTATCGAGTTGGCTTCAGAAGATGAAGTTGATCAGATTACTGAAGTGATTTTCGACCCGCTTTTTATCAGTTATCCTGGCTCTATTCGCGACTATTTTGACTCAATCTATGATGACTCAGGCTCTATAGTCCAGAGCACAATTGAGGAGTTAAGGACGCGTTTAGAGGCTTATCACAAGGGGCTCAAAGCTACTCAGGAAATTAAAGAATTGTTGCCACCAGAAGTGGACCGAGAAACTTACACTAGATATCAAAACCGTCTTATGAATGATTCATACAAGGAAGCTCGAAAGTCTTCAATATTCAGTATGATTGCTACTGAATCAGTGCTTCTGTATGGAAGGAGTTCTATTCACTATGTTTCTCATGGTAACAAAAAAACAAGGCAGGAAACCCCGCTCCAAATGTTTAGTCACTCAGTAGAGTATCCTTCTCTGGAATGCTTGGACCCGCACGGGCTAGACAGTGTTATCCGTAGGCTTCGTATTGAGGGGTGTCGGTCATGAAATTAATCATCAGGGAATACTTGGCTTCGTTAAGAGAGCGAAATGAGCTTGATGCTTTGCTACCTGACTTATTGTCTCAAATGGGTCTAGACGTTTTCTCTAAGCCTGGAATTGGTAATCGCCAATATGGTGTTGACGTCGCTGCATACGGTTCGATTGAAGGTGGCGAAGAAAAGGTTTATTTGTTCTCAGTAAAATCTGGAAACCTAGGGCGGAAGGATTGGAATAGTGGTTCTGTTCAGGACCTTCAACCTTCTTTGGATGAAATCAGAGATGTTTATATCCCTAACTATTTGCCTGTTGCTTACAAAGATAGGCCTATTGAAGTCTGTATCTGCTTCGGCGGGAATTTGAAAGAAGATGTCCGCTTGAATGTTTCCTCTTATGAAGACAAATATAAAACTGAATTCTTAAGCTTTAGTGAGTGGGGTGGCGAGAAGTTATCAGGATATATTGAAAAGTATTTTCTTAAGGAAGAGCTTCTGCCAAAGGCTTGTAGGCAATCTTTACGCAAGTCTCTTGCTATGCTTGATGAGCCCGAAACCTCCCTCAGGCATTTTAGGCAACTAGTTCTATTCCTCTGCAATGATACAGACAAATCCCCTAAGGAGGTTTTGACCTCTATCAGACAACTTTACTTGTGTTTGTGGGTGCTTTTTTCTTGGTGTCGCGAAGAAGACAATCTAGAAAGCGCTTATTTTTCTACAGAATTTGCCTTGTTGCAGTCGTGGCAGACGTCCAAAGTAGCATTCGAAAAGTCGGACAAGGTCTCTATTGCTATCCTAGAAACGCTTAGTTCAATACAAATGTTGAACTTACAGGTATCTAGCTTGTTTCTTGAAACTAAAGTTACACCATTCACGGACAAATTATATGCTTTGTCAGCGGCTGTCCGTCCTTCATGTGGAGTCGATGTAAACCTTAAGCTATTTGATATTGTTGGGCGATTGGCTTTGTGTGGCTTGTGGGCTTATTGGTATGTGGGTAAGTCTGATGAGTCAGATACGGGGAAGGAAATTGTCAAAGCGTTCTCAAAGACTATTGAAAATTACCGTGTAGCAATTAAACAGCTGATTTCTAATAACCCCATTTTATTTACTCCGTATAAAGATGATCAAGCTATTGATGTTGCTCTCGCAGCCTGGTTTTTAGCGTTGGACCGAAATAGCCATGCCGATTTGAATGCGTGGTTGACACAAATGACTCAACAAACATCATATCTCTTTCAAACTAATGGTAAGTACCCTTCAACGATAAGAAACTACAAAGAGCTAATTGAACACCCTCAGAAAGATACTGATGAGTACAGGGTTAGTGTTACCAAAGCGAGCATCTTATACCCCTTATTATCAGCGTTCGCATCAGTACTAAAATTTCCTGACCTTCTATCTTTAATGGGATCATTAAAAAGTGAATTCTTGGGGCACTGTAATTGCCAAGCCTGGTTTCTAGACGAAACTTCGGAGCTGCATTTATACAAAAATGACGATAACCATGGAGGTGTCTTGTCACACCTGACGGTAGATGATGGTGATGCTTTGTTGAATGAGATTTTTACCGAGTGCAAGAACTCGCCTCACTTCAATGAGTTGAGTGTCATTAAGTATCAGAACTGGCCGATGCTTTTATTAGCATGTCGTCATTACAGGTTACCGTTTCCAATGCATTTTTTGTTAGAGCTCTATGAGCAGATTGAAGGTGAAGAATTTGTTACTGATGGAGAGCAGGAAGAGGAAACAAGTAGCTCGGATGTTAACGTTTGAGGTGGGAGGAATGAAATGAGTTTAGAAGAATTAAAGAAATCCATAATTGCTGAGAGCAATAGAATCGAAGAAGATGCAGAGCATTCCTTTAAAGGGCATTTTAATTCTGCTGAATTTTGGTCTCATATTAACTTAGCTTTGGGATTGCCTGCAGCGCTTCTAGGAGCTTTTGCTGGGGGAACCTCTGCGGCAGATGGCTCTCAGGCCGCGATTACTGGAACAGCGCTTTTAGCCTCAGCGCTTGTAACATGTATGACTTTCCTTAAGCCCTCCGAAAAATCAGACAGCCATAAAAATGCAGGAAGCTTTTATCAAGCATTGAGAAACCAAACAAGGCTATTTAGAGAAATAGACCTTGAGTTTGAGGGTGATGAGAAAAGCATTAGGAAGCGTTTGCTTGAGTTATCATCGAGACGTGATGAGTTAAATTCAACGATGCCAAGTATTCCTAGGGCTGCGTATGAAAAAGCCAAGAAAGATATTGACTCTGGAAGAGCGCGATACCAAGTAGACAAGGAGAGATTAAACGATGAGCGTTAATAGTTATTTAACTCAAACTGCAGGCCAAGCGATCATTCGTGAGTCTGAAAAAGAGAGTATTCAGCGATCCATATCAACAATGCAGGCGCGCCTAAATAATTATTTTCCGAATGAATTGAGCCGGCATCTCATATTTGGTTCGTATACACGAGATACAATTTTACCGCGCACTATGGATAGCAATTCAGATATCGACTACATGGTGGTTTTTAGTGATGGAGCCTACAAGCCTCAGACGTACTTGGGTAAGCTGCGTCGCTTTGTTAATTACTATTACTCAAGCTCTGAGATATCACAGTCTCACCCAACTATTGTTCTGTCGTTAAATCACATTAAATTTGAACTTGTCCCCGCAACTAGGTCATTCTTAGGGGGAGTACAGATACCGGCGAAAAGTTCGGACTACAATGACTGGATATCAACAGACCCGAATGACTTTAATCAAACATTAACTACTGCAAACCAAACTTATCAGAGCATGATTAACCCTATGATTAGGTTGCTAAAATATTGGAATGCCGCGAATAATCGCCCGTTTGAGTCATTTGAACTTGAAAAGATGCTTGCAGAGAGATCGTATTTTTCAGTTGGCGGGCTTCTAGGACGTGGGCAATTGAAAGATTACTTTCTTGATGCTTTAGGGGGGCTACAGGCTGACTTCTTCGCCCCTCAATATAAAAAAGATGCGATTAATAGAGCCCATCAATTGGTTCAAGAGACAAAGCTTTACCTTAGTCTTGGGTATGAAGATACTGCACAGCAGAAAGTTCAGCGACTAATACCGCCTGTAGGGTTATTATCTGGGCTCGGGGTGGTTTAACAGCATGGCACGAGTAAAATGTACTAAATATTTACTCCAATTTTTAAAGGCTAGCTTGATTATTGATGGCCTCTTTCACTATACTTCACCTAACACAACCGCCACGCTTAGTACCTTTGTCGTCTCAGACGCCTTGGGCAACGCGCAACCTTGGCGGTTTTTTTATGCCTTCCGTTCGGGAGGTAGTCTTTGAGTAACACTTATCACAAACAAGCGCTAACGTTTGAAGACCAGCTAAATCAATTGGTTGGTAGAGGGCTAGAGGTCAACGATAGAGATACTGCTTTGTCTGCGTTGTCATCGATTAGTTACTATCGTTTGAGCGCTTATTGGTTTCCTTTTAGGCAGCGAAATACAGATGGCTCGGTCCTAAGTATTCTCCAGCCTGGCACGTCATTAGATGAAGTCATTAAGCTGTATGAGTTTGACCGACACCTACGATTGAGCGTGATGGATGCGATTGAACGCGTAGAGGTGGCGATTAGAACGCAGCTGACCTATCACATGGCGCATGCTTACGGTGCGTTTGCTCATAATGATTCTAGTAATTTTCATCCAAACTTTAGACATGCTCAGTGGTTAAGTAAGCTAGAGCAAGAAACTGATCGATCATCTGATGAGTTTATTCGCCATTACAAGTCTAAGTATGAAGGCTTCCCGACAGTGCCTATTTGGATGGTTACTGAGGTCATGAGTTTGGGGTCGTTATCACTATTCTACAAAGGGCTAAAGAATAACCGGCGAGAAGGCGTTGAAGATAAAAAAGCCATCGCTGACCGCTTTGACGTACACCATAAAAGGCTTGCTGAGTGGTTGCATACCTTAACTTATGTTCGAAATGTTTGTGCTCATCATAGTCGCCTATGGAACCGAGAGTTAGCGATTCGACCAGATCAAAATCGTGACCCTTCATGGTCAAGACCTATAACACCCAGAAATGATCGAATTTTTTATATTTTACTGATCCTGCGGCACCTACTCCGGTCTACCGGAAATGGTGATGAGTGGGCTGCGTCTTTAAATGAATTATTAGCGCCCATTGCAGTTACACCAAAATACCGTATCGCAATGGGAATGCCTGAAAATTGGAGAGAACATCCAATATGGAAATGAATTACACGCCAAAATTCCAAGAGGAATATAGCGCCAAACTGCCAGCTTTGTCTTTGTTGGTCAATCTAGGTTGGACGTTCCTATCGCCTGAAGAGGCTTTGCAAGCACGCAACAATAAATTAGATGAAGTGGTGTTGCGTAATGAGCTGCATAAACAGCTAGCGAAGCGTCGTTTTACTCATGCAGGGAAAGAATACCCTCTTTCGGATAGTGCCATCGATAATATTATCTCTGAGATCTGTAGCCCAGCGTTGAATGAAGGTTTATTAACGGCAAACGAGAAGCTATATAACCATTTTCTTTATGGTATATCGGTGACGGAATTCGTGAATGGTAAAAAGGTCAGCCCGACTATCTCGATCTTCGATTGGAATCGTTTGGATAAGAATAGCTTCCTGTTTACCGAAGAGTTCAGTGTTACTCGTTCAGGAGGTGTAGGTTCATCGGTTCAGGATAAACGACGACCAGATGTTGTGTGTTTTGTGAATGGCATTCCTTTAGTTGTGATTGAAGCAAAACGGCCAGATGGTAATACCAAGAAAGGCCCGACAATTGAGGAAGGTGTTTCTCAGAGTATTCGTAATCAGCGGCATGATGAGATTCCGTCGCTTTTTGCCTATAGCCAGCTTTTGCTTTCTATTAATGGTAAAGAGGGGCGATATGGTACCTGTGGTACGCCTTCAAAGTTCTGGGCTGCCTGGCGCGAAGAAGACATTAATGATGCCGAAATGCTCTCGATTAAGAATAGAAAATTAAGTGGTGAGCAGAAAGAAAGCTTGTTTAGTTACAGGTCAAAGAATGATTTGGACTGGTATGAAAACTTGGTTAGTGGTGGTGAGTTAGCGGTAACCGGTCAAGATCGAATATTGATTAGTTTGATGTCGCCTGCACGTTTATTGGAAATGGTGCGGTACTTTACTTTGTTCGATAAGAAAGCGGGAAAAATTGTCGCGCGATATCAACAGGTGTTCGGTATTAAGCGGCTGATCGATCGGATCAATGATAAAAGGCCGGATGGTGGTCGCGAAGGTGGGGTGATATGGCATACAACAGGGTCTGGTAAGTCTTTTACCATGGTCTTCTTGAGTAAGGCTTTAATACTGTATCGATCTTTAAAACAGTGTCGTATTGTTGTTGTCACGGATAGAGTTGATCTTGAAAATCAGCTAAGTAAAACCTTTGCTTCCGGCGGTGAATTAGCGGGTAAGAAAGACCGAGATGCAGCGATGGCTACGTCGGGTAAACGCCTAGCGGAGCAAATAGGTCGTGGCAACGAGCGGATTATCTTCTCATTAATTCAGAAGTTTAATACCGCAACAAAACTGCCGGAATGCAAGAATTCGAGTGCCGATATTATTGTCTTAATTGATGAAGGGCACAGAAGCCAGGGTGGCGAAGGAAATATCCGAATGAAACAGGCTTTGCCGAATGCTTCATTTGTTGCGTTTACGGGTACGCCTCTATTAAAAGACGATAAGACCATCAATAAGTTTGGGCCAATTGTTCATGCCTATACCATGCAGCGTGCGGTAGAAGACCAAACAGTAACCCCTTTGCTATATGAAGAACGTATCCCAGACCTGGATGTGAATGAACGTGCTATTGATAGCTGGTTTGATCGTATTACCGAAGGCCTAACCGAAGAGCAACGAACGGATCTTAAGAAGAAATTTGCAAAGAAAGGGCAGGTATACGGTGCTGATGATCGTATCCGTTTAATCGCTTTGGATATCGCCAACCATTTTGTCAAGAATATTGATGAAGGTCTAAAGGGGCAGCTGGCTTGCGACAGTAAAGCGAACGCAATCAAGTACAAAAAGTACTTGGATGAAGCTGGCTTGTTTGAATCTGCTGTTGTGATGAGTTCACCAGATACGCGAGAAGGCAACACGGATATTGACGACAACGCTATGCCAGAGGTTACTAAGTGGTGGAAATATAATGTAGGGAGCGAAGACGGGCAAACTTATACGAAACATTTAATAGATCGTTTTGATAAAGACGATTCTCTGCGAATGCTAATTGTCGTCGATAAGCTTCTAACTGGTTTTGATGAGCCAAAGAATACGGTGCTCTATATCGACAAACCTCTCAAGGAACATAATTTAATTCAGGCTATTGCCCGTGTTAACCGTCTTCACCCTAAAAAGAAATTCGGATTACTAATCGATTACCGAGGCATTTTGTCTGAGTTAGACACGACGATTCAAAAATATCAGGATTTGGCCTCTCGTACTCAAGGTGGTTACGACATTAATGATATTGAAGGACTCTACAATGCAATGAGTTCTGAATATAAGCGCCTACCAATGCTGCATAAATCATTATGGGCTATTTTCAGTGATGTAAAAAATAAGAATGATATTGAGCAGCTACGGCAAGTGTTGGTGCCTAGAACGCAAGAACAAAATGGTGAAATGGTCGATGTTAACTTAAAAGTACGTGAAGACTTTTACGAAGCATTAAGTGAGTTTGCTAGTTGTCTTAAAGTCGCTCTGCAGTCCGCAAGCTTCTTTGAAGATACTAGCTTTACTGATGAAGATCGACGTCATTACAAAGAGACAGTAAAGCAGTTTTCAAGCTTGCGTCAGTTAGTGAAACAGGACTCAGGCGAAAGCATTAGCTATGATGAGTATGCTGAACAAGTTAAGAAGCTAATGGATAAACATGTCGTCGGGGTCGAGGTTCGTGAGCCTGAAGGCGTTTATGAAGTTGGTAAGATGGGGCAACAAGAAGACCCTGATGCGTGGAGTGATGATAAAACTCGAAATGAAACAGATATCATCAAGACTCGTGTGACGAAAATGATTGAGCAAGAGTTACAGAATGACCCTTATGCTCAGGAAGCATTTTCTAAACTGTTACGTGAGGCTATTGAAGAAGCTGAACAGTTATTTGATCACCCTTTAAAGCAATACATGCTCTTTCAGGAGTTCGAGGAAAAGGTAAAAGAACGAGACTTGGATGAAATACCAGATGCCTTTGATAACAATAAACACGCCCAGGCTTATTTTGGTGTGTTTAAGAAGGCGATGCCTGATGCGCTTTCAGGTAGTGAAGGCGCAGCTTCTGAAAAGTGGGTAACGCTCGCATTTACTATCGATGAAATCGTTGAAAATTCAGTCGCTGAAAACTCAATCAACCCACAAAATATTGAAGCTGATATACGTAAGAAAGTACTTCCGTTGGTTTTTAAAGAGTGTAAGGCTGAAGGTGCAGGTATGGACCAGGCTAAAGCAATTGTGGAATGGGTGATTCAGATTACCCGCGTTGGCTTTAGTGGGATTTAACGCGCCATGAGTGTGTTAATTTCGAAGTTGGCTAGGGAGGTTAACTCTCTAAACGTGCCAGCCGAAGAAGTCAAAGGCACTATGTTTTGTATAAACTATGGTGATCAGCAAATAAATTTTGTTCGATCCCTTAGGAAGAGCAATGCCAACCGGGTGTTAATCAAAGTACACCCTGATTGTCGTGTTGCCGTGCAAGCTCCAAGTAGTGCTTCAGATAACGATGTTGTTGTGGCTGTTAAGAAGCGTGCTCGCTGGATACTTACTCAGCTTAAACATTTCAAAGAGCAAATGGCCTATATGACGCCTAGGCAATATGTTAGCGGAGAAGGCCATTATTATCTTGGGAAGCAATATCAGTTGAAGGTGCTGGTAGAAACGGCGGGGAAGCAGCAAGTTAAACTCTTCAGGGGGGTAATTGTTGTTACCACTCGCTCTAAATCTTCTGAAAAAGTGCGTGAGCTTCTTTTGTCCTGGTATAAAGACAGAGCAAAAGAAACCTTTCTAAAGAGATTGTCAGAAATGTTACCCAAGACTATATGGGTGTCTGATATTCCACCTATCAGAATTAAAACCATGCAAACGCAATGGGGTAGCTGTTCGCCCTCTGGCCGTTTAACACTTAACCCTCACTTGGTTAAAGCTTCTCGTGACTGTATCGACTACGTGTTATTACATGAGCTTTGTCATATCGCTGAACATAACCATAGTGATCGATTTTATCGATTGATGAAACAAGTGATGCCTGAGTGGGAAAAAATTAAAGAAAGACTCGATGGCTCTGCGGCAGCAATACTAAACGGGGTTTAGAGTGCTCCCGTAGAAATTGGAGGGGGCCGCTAAAATTGCTAAAGTTGCTAAAAATAAAAAAGGCCGCAAAAGCGTAAACGGTCATTCGAGCACGTCCTAGTTTAAATATTTTTCTGA
>TARA_R110002072_G_scaffold26058_11_pt1 | contig 21006 bp, 15 predicted proteins | sample TARA_R110002072 | Tara Oceans TARA_R110002072 (sample SAMEA4397118) | marine metagenome | biome: Polar Biome; feature: [SRF] surface water layer (ENVO:00010504); material: water (ENVO:00002006), including particulate matter (ENVO:01000060) such as... | depth 5 m | reverse complement strand
TTAAACGCAGTGGTTCACGCGATGGTTTCTCTATTCAACAAGTTCATGGTGAATAATGCGGGCTTAGGATCCGTCGCGAAGCTCGTTGACCAGTCCGGTGACATTTTGGCTTTCATCGCAGATGACAGCGCCTACATTACGCCATTCAACCGGCAACAGATAAGAGAAGAACGAATTAAGGCTCAGCTTATTCAAAAAGACGATGCCTGGGGCAACGCGGTGTTGGCTGCGGAGCAGCACCCCTATTTCAAAAGCCAGATCGAGTTCCTGCTTGATTTCTCGGGAATCCTCGAAGACTGGAAAAAAGAGCCAGACCTCGGTTGGGACGAAAGAACTGATGAGGAGTACTTTAGATCGTTCCAGAGTTACCGAGAGAAAGCTTCCCAACTCTTTGTTGGAAGCAAGCTAAAGGCGTGGGGCGAATTTCGGACCGAGCGAGCACTGCTGACATTTGGCAATTACCTACTCAAGAAGGGACAGAACAGCAGTTTCCTTGAAGATGCTGATGGTCCTATTAGTTGGAAGCGTCTGTTGCGTGGAGAGCAGCTAGAGGACTCCGGGCCCAAACGCGGTTTCGTCAAGGCACTACTGGACACTATTGACCTAGAGAAGGGTGTCGCGGAATCACTTGACGATGCCATCGCCACTAACAAGGCGGGTGTGGCATGGCGACAAATGCTCGTAAATGATCCTCGACTAATCAAGTATTGCACTAAGCGGAGAATCAGGGTCGTGGAAGATTGGAACGTGTACTTGCTCAGCCGAGAGCGACGTAGCACGGACCATGCAGACCTATTTAGCTACAACTGTTTTCTAAATGAGGTTGAACCGAGAATCAAGAACGGTGGTTTGGCCCCATTCACGTCTGCAAACTACAACCATGCGAAGAGCGATGCGTATGAGTCGTCATTCTCAATCGCTGCGACCAAACAAGGTGTCGGCCTGCAAATTTGGAATTTCGGTTCGGGCTTCTGCATTCGATTTCGGAGCGGCAACCAAGAATGCATTGATAAATGCAAATCGCACCTTAGCACAGTTGATAAATTTACCGTTGATGGCAACGGCAATGTAAAACTTCCCGCCAATCAGGTTGTTGCCGCAATTCAGGCAATCGCAAGCATCGTCGATGGTGTGACAGCAGAGGAGCAAAAGTAACCCATGGGCATTGTGAGCAAGGCAGAACGTAAAACGCAAAACCGAGTCATTCGCGATGCGTCCAGAGACGATTTGGGCGATTGGGATGATCGCGAGAGCAACATCGAAAATGAGCTGCTTCGAAAGTATCTGACCAAGCATGGCTACACCGCCGGCAAGATCAACGCGGCGATCTTAAAAGCGGAAACGCACTATTCGGGTAATGGCCTGTACGACAACAACGAAGTGGCTTGCATGCTGTTTTGTCATGGCGCCGACGTTGGAACTAAAGCGGGTGAAATGATCGACAAGTCCCGCAAAATCAAAGCCGGCATGATGCAGGAACTGCTCACCGGAAAAAAGAGGCTTGTGCCGGGAGGGCGTGCGGAATGATGACTGTCGATGAGCTGAATCGACTGCTGCAAGAACCCGAAGGTGAGAACCTGGAGTTCAAAAAGGCTGAGAACAAGTTTGGCACCGACGAGCTGACCAAGTACTGCGTTGCGCTCGCCAATGAACGAGGCGGGCGAATTGTGTTTGGAGTCACCGACAAACGCCAACGCAGAGTCACCGGAACCACCGCTTTCGCTCAGCCCGAACAAGCTCGCAAAACCGTTTTGGATCGTTTGAAGATCTCGATCACCTTTGATGTGATCGAACACCCGGACGGTCGCGTCGTCGTCTTCACCGTCGCCTCACGTCCCACGGGCGTGCTTTTGCAATACGACGGTCAATTCTGGGAACGTCACGGCGACGCACTGGTCGGCATGGAGCTAACCAGCGGTCGAGCACGCGAAATCACTGCCGAACTGGGAACAGACTTTTCAGCCAGCATCGTGGATGGTCTGACACTCGCGGATCTGGACGGACAAGCCATTGCGAATTTCCAAAACGAATGGATCGAGTTCACTGGCAACGAGCGTTTGCGTTCGCTTACTTCGGAGCAGGTGCTGCGTGACATCGAAGGGGTCACCGAGGACGGGGTGACGTACGCCGCGCTGATTCTGTTCGGAACTCGCCCAGCAATTCGCAAACATTTGGCTCAAAGTGAGATCGTGTTTGAGTATCGGTCCAGCGAGGCGGCTGGCCCGGCGGCGCAGCGTGAAAACTTGACCGATGCGTTTTTCAATTTGCACGATCAGGTATGGAAACTGGTCAACCTTCGCAATGACCAGCAGCCCTACCAAGACGACCTTGCCGTTCGCAATGTGCCGACGTTTGATGAGCGGGCTGTGCGGGAGGGCGTGCTGAACGCGGTTTGCCATCGACACTACCAGATGGCGGGCAACATTTTCCTGCGTCAGTATTCGGATCAATTGGTGATCGAAAGCCCTGGTGGATTCTTACCGGAGATCACGCCCGAGAATATCCTGAACCGCCAATCGCCACGCAACCGCCGCGTTGCCGAAATCCTGCAACTATGCGGTTTGGTCGAACGCAGCGGGCAGGGCGTCGATCTGATGTACGAACGTTCGATCCGTCAGAGCAAGCCGCACCCGGACTTCACCGGAAGTGATGAAAGTACGGTCGTCCTACGCCTGTCTGGTCGTATGCTTGATCCTTCCTTCGTGCGTTTTCTCGGCACGTATGTACCGGCCAAACTAGACGAACTAGGCACCGATGACTGGCTAGCACTCAGCCGAATCGCGAGCGAGCAGCCGCTAACCGATAGCCTGCAGCTTCGAGTCGACAACTTGCTTTCGCGTGGACTGATCGAACGCGTTGACGGCGGACGCTTTATCCTTCCGAGGATCTACTACCAGTTTCATGATCGAGGTTCGGTTTACGATCGTCTGCGACAGCGGGAGCAACAAAAGGAAAAAGTCGAACAAGTCCTCGACAGCTACCGAATCGACGGGGTTGCGATCAGCGACCTGAACGATTCTCTCCCCGAATTCGAGCGAGCCAATCTTCGTCGTTTGCTGCAAGAACTGCAGGTAGATGGGCGAGTCCATACCAAGGGCGAAAAACGCTGGATGCGGTATTTCCCCGGGCCCGCTGAAGGGAATGGGGAATCATGACTGGGAAGATTTCTATTTTTTTCTATTAAACAATTGACTGGGCTTTCCCCCCCATGGCGAGCACGAAACCACGTTTTCCCCGGTGTTTTCTATTATTGTCTATTCGACAATGATTAATCAGCGTGGCCCGTTCGTCTCCCTAAGTCGTCCAGGAAAAAGACTTTACTCTAACCACCTCTCGGACAACCAGCCCTCACTGAAACTCGACAACCGAGTGACAAACGCGTTTCTGTCGCGATCCCTCCACCCCCGAATGAGCGGGGAAGCCAAAATAGCACAATGACTGACGGTATCAACAAACCGGAACGAGAGACGCAAAACCGAGTCATTCGGTTGTTCGACGACGTGCTCGATTACGACTATCTGGGTGATTGGGATGAACGAAAAAACAACAGCAACATCGAAGACGAACGGCTTCGGAAGTACTTGGCGAAACAGGGCTACCCGTCAGACCAAATCAACGCAGCAATCCTGGCATTGAAAACGGAAGCAAATAACTCCGGGCGCAGCCTGTATGACAACAATGAAGCCGTCTACAAACTGCTTCGTTTTGGGGTCAGCAAGAAAACGAAAGCCGGAGAGAACACGCCAACAGTCAAGCTGATCGATTGGGACAATCCCGAAAACAATCACTTCGCCGTTGCAGAAGAGGTGACTCTGACGGGGCCCAAGACACGGCGTCCCGACGTGGTGCTGTACATCAATGGGATCGCCATCGGCGTCTTGGAACTGAAGAACAGCCGGACGAGTATCGGGCACGGGATCAGACAAAACCTGTCGAACCAGCAACCCGAGTTCAACCAGTGGTTTTTCAGCACGGTTCAGTTCGTGTTCGCGGGCAACGACACCCAGGGCCTGCGTTACGGAACGATCGGAACGCCTGAAAAATTTTTCCTTTCGTGGAAAGAGGATGAACACGACAGTTCCGGTTACTTGCTCGACAAGTATCTGACCAAGATGTGTCGCAAGGATCGAATCATCGAACTGATGCACGACTTTGTTTTGTTCGATGGAGGCGTCAAGAAACTCCCGCGTGTGCACCAATACTTCGGTATCAAGGCGGCCCTGGACCACATCCGCAGACGCGAAGGCGGTGTCATCTGGCACACTCAAGGCAGCGGCAAGAGCATTGTCATGGTGCTATTAGCCAAGTGGATTCTAGAAAACAATTCAAACGCCCGCGTCGCCGTGATCACCGATCGCGATGAACTCGACAAGCAGATGTTGGCGAACATGCGATCCTGTGGACTGCTTTCGGAGTCGCGGAAGGACGGGTTCTATCAAGCATCCAGCGGTCGTGACTTGATGGACAAACTTTCCGACACGCTGCCCCGGCTGGTCTCGTCCCTCGTTCACAAGTTTGGAAAGAGGGACGTCGATGACTTCGAGGCGTACATCAAAGACCTGCAAGCACAGCCGACCCAAACGGTGGGCGAAATCTTCGTTTTCGTCGACGAATGCCACCGCACGCAAAGCGGCAAGCTGCACCGATTAATGAAAGCAATCATGCCCAATGCGGTTTTCATCGGATTTACCGGGACGCCGTTGCTGAAGAAGGACAAGAAAACCAGCCTTGAAGTGTTCGGTCGCTATATCCACGAATACAAGTTCGACGAGGCTGTTGAGGACCAGGTTGTTCTAGACCTCATCTATGAAGCACGCGACATCGACCAGCGATTAGGAAGCGAGGACAAAATCGACCAGTGGTTTGATGCCAAAACTCGTGGGTTGAATGATTGGCAAAAGGACGAATTGAAGAAAAAGTGGGGCACGATGCAAAGTGTGCTCAGCAGTCGTTCACGAATGAATCGTGTTGTCAGCGACATCGTTTTCGACTTCAGTTGCAAACCACGAATCTCCAGCCAACGCGGAAATGCGATTCTGGTCGCCAAGAGCATCTACGAAGCCTGCAGGTACTTCACGCTCTTCAACGACGCGAGCACCGGATTCAAAGACAAATGCGCGGTCATCACGTCCTACAATCCTCAAGCAAAAGACATCACGCTTGAGAACACTGGGGCAAACACTCAAACGGACAAGGAGTTCATCTACGACACGTACGAGGAGCTGCTGAAACACGTGCATGCGAAACCTGGCAAGACCAAAACAGAAACCTACGAAGACCACGCCAAAACGCTATTCACCGAGCAACCGGCAAATATGAAACTGCTGATCGTGGTCGACAAACTACTGACGGGATTCGACGCGCCGTCCTGCACGTATCTGTACATCGACAAAACGATGAAAGATCACGGTCTGTTCCAGGCAATCTGCCGCACGAACCGGCTCGATGGCGAGGACAAAGAGTTCGGCTACATCGTTGACTACATGGATCTGTTTAAGAACCTGGTCAACGACAAAGGCACTGGTGCTTTACAGGTCTACACGTCCGACTTGGACCACGACCTCTGCAAGGGCGATCCAGAAATCACGATGAAGGACCGGCTGAAGACAGGGAAGGAGAAACTGGACGATGCTTTAGAGCAAGCTGAGTTGCTCTGCGAGCCAGTTCAACCTCCCAAGAGTGACCTGGATCATATCCGGTACTTCTGCGGGAATACGGAAGTTCCAACAGACTTGAAGGCCCGCGAACCGCAGCGAGCAGCGATGTACAAGGCAGTTGCCTCGCTCGTTCGTTCATACGCGAACCTCGCCGACGAACTGAATGAGGCGGGTTACTCCGACGCGGATGTCGTTCGCTTAAAGGGACGAGTCAATCACTTCGTCAAACTCCGCGATGTCATCCGCAACGCAGCCGGTGAAACGCTCGATCTGAAGGCATACGAAGCCGACATGCGGCATCTGATCGACACGTACATTGAAGCCAATGAACCTCGCAAAATTTCGGACTTTGACGAGATGGGGGTTCTGGAAGTGATTAACAGGTCCGGCATGGACAAGGTATTCGACCATCTTTCCGACCAACTAGGTGGCAGCGAAACAGCGGTAGCCGAGACAATTGAAAACAACGTGCGCAGCAAAATCATCAAAGAGCAGCTGAACGATCCCGCCTACTACGAACGCATGTCGAAATTGCTCGACGAAGTGATCGAAATGCGGCGTTCAAGGGCGATTGATTACGAGGAGTATCTCAAACGCATCGGTGATCTCGCGAAAAGTGTCGAGCTGGGCCGAGACGGCGATGTTGATCCCCGACTGGACACGAGTGGGAAACGGGCGTTGTACAACATGCTCCTAAAACTACTGAGCCAACCTGCAGAAGGCAATGAAGCCTCGCTAGCTGTCATGGAGTCCTCGTCACAGTACCAGGCCCAAAAAGACCCGCAATTGAAACTCGCCCTCAAAATCGACGAGACGGTTCGGCGAGTCAGGCCGCATGGATGGAAAGGCGTACAAGCGAAAGAAGCGGTTGTCTACGATGCAATCTACCTGTTGCTTGGAGAGAACGACGAGTACGCAGAACAAGTCTTTCAGGTACTGTTGGCTCAGGAGGAATACTGATGCCTCAAATTCACCTTGGAGAGTTTGAAGCAGATGTCATATTCAAAGACATCAAGAATGTTCATCTAAGCGTTCATCCACCCGAAGGGCGTGTCCGCATTTCCGCACCGAATCGAATGGATCTCGACACGATTCGAGTCTTCACGATCAGCAAACTGGGCTGGATCAAATCCCAGAGGCGGAAGATGCAATCGCAGGTTCGAGAAACTCCGCGAGAATTCCTCGATCGTGAGAGCCACTACGTCTGGGGCAGCCGTGTCCTCCTTTCCTGCGTAGAACAGAGCGGTCGCCCAGGAGTGAAGGTATCCGCATCCAGACTGACCGTTTTCACCAAGCCAAACAGCAACAAGATCGACCGAGAGAGGCTACTGTCGGCGTGGTATCGCCAACAAACTCGTGAGGCAGCGGCGTCCCTGATCGCGAACTGGGAAAAAGTGCTCGACGTCTCAGTTTCGAAAATCTTTGTTCAAAAGATGAAGACGCGGTGGGGGAGTTGCAATCCAACTCGTCGAACCATCCGGTTGAACACGGAGCTTGCAAAGAAGCCACCTGACTGTCTGGACTACGTGGTGCTCCACGAAATGCTGCACCTGCTTGAACCGACGCACAACGCTCGATTCAAGTCGCTCCTGACGCGGCACATGCCCAACTGGCAAACACGACGCGATGCGTTGAACCGCCTCCCAATCCGCCACGAGCAATGGAAGCAATGACAAAAGTCGGTGGCACTGCCAAAACCCGCCTCTACTCAAGCATCAAGAACCTCAGTGCACAAGATTCCATTTGATCGATAATCAGAAAGGATAGCCCGGTGACGGTCCCAACAGCTCAGCACCGTTTTCGACAGCTTCTCGACTCACCAGAGCTCGTGGGCTTGATTCAATCCAATGTTGCAGATTGGCTCGAATGGAAATCTCAACAGCTCGAAGAGTGGAAGAAACTTTCTGGAATCCTGCTGGAAAAACAAGATGAGCTCGCAAGTTCATCTAGCGGTGACGGCCAGGAAGACTTGAAAGAACGGAGGAAGCTAATGGAAGAGTTTAACGCCGTTCAAAAGAGGCTTGTAGAGATTGAGCAGGACCCGGACTACTCGCCATTTGATCACCTTCACAGTGGTCATGTTTCAGATAGTGCCGCGTGTGCAGTAGTAGCTATCTCCGCTGCCTTCGGCGGCATTTACGAGCTGCTTCCAGATTGGCTCATCCCATCTAAAAAGAACGCCCCTCTGTTCTCCGACAACAGTGGTACCTCGGTCACCAAAGGAAAAAAGAAACAGCAGCTAGCCCAGATCATTCTCGACGTCGAGCTAGGTTTTCTGGAACAAGACGAATCGAACCAGTCGTTTCAAAATCGCTTAGAGGAATTGGCCGTCCTGCTGGATCGCGTCTATCGCCTCAATCCCTCCAGGTCGGCGTCCGTTGACTCGACGCAGACAGATTCCGCCAAGGTGTTGTCGGCAAAAGGAAAGCGTTCCCAACAACCATCGAGAAAAAAAGCGGCTCAAGCGTACGAAATCGCAATGCAGACAATTACAGACGCTGAAAACCTCACAATCCAACAATTACACCAGCGGATCTCCGAGGACGTCCGACTCTGTGACATGATCCCCTCTTCACCCGACACGTTCGGCACTTATCTGCGAGAAGCTGGAATCAAACGCTACAGCACCCACGCAAAGTCTGCGACGGGGTCAGTCGTGAATGCTCGCGATTTATGAACTGAACTGAACTGAACTGAACTGAACTGAACTGAACTGAACTGAACCGAACCGAACCGAACCGAACCGAACCGAACCGTTTAAACTTTTTTGGGAATCTCATTTACCCCGCAAAAACGGGAATTACTAGACGAACACGCTTCGAGTTGGCGGTTCGTTTCGTGGTCTGTGTAGGGCGAACGCGGACAGTTGCAGCCTGCAACGGCAATCGCCCCCAGCACAAACCACAGGTTCGTAACTATGGTTCACAGGCCCCTGCCCGGTAACGATCCGGACAAGCGTCGCAGCGTCGAATGGCTTGATCGTGACACGTTGGCAAAACGCTACAAGTGTTCACCGCGTCACATCACCCGACTTGCTGATTCGGGTCGCCTCCCGCGCCCTATCAAACTTGGCGCACTTTCGCGGTGGAATTCTCAAACCATTGAGGATTGGGAAGCAGCTGGTTGCCCGAACCTCCGTAACGCTGCAAAAGGAGGCCGCAAATGAACACGGCGTGCCAAAAATTGATCAACAACTGGAAAGTTGAGGCACTGATCACCCTCGCGCAGTCCAAAGGACTTTGCCTGATGACGGCCCAGGATCTGGCTGCCAAGGTCGCTGCAGAAGAAAAGGAGAAAGAGACATCATGAGTGATCTTTTTCAAAGTCATGGTCAACCGGATTCGTTTCCGGTTGACCTTCTGCCGCCGGTGGTGCGGCAATACGTTGTTGAAGGGGCCGAGTCTCGTGCTGCGGCCCCGAGTATCGTGGCGTTGCCAGTCTTGGTGACGCTGGGAGCGTGCGTCGGAACGACGCACAAGATCGCCGCGAAACAGGGCTGGATCGTCCCTGCAATGCTGTGGGGGGCGGTCGTCGCTCGCTCGGGAAGCGTGAAGTCGGTTGGGTACGACTTGGCTCATGAACTGCTCAAGCACGCGGAAGATCAGGCCAACCGCGAGTTCGAAAATGCCAAGCGAGAATACGACCTTGCCGAGCAAGAATACCGAAAGGCCCATGCCCAATGGCTGAAATCGAAAGAAGAAATCGCACCTCCAGTCCCACCTGAACCTCCCACCGGCGATCGTTTGGTGGTGGATGACCAGACGGTCGAGAGCTTGGCGCCATTGCTGGTTGAAAATCCGAAGGGGTTGTTCCTGCTCAGTGATGAACTGCGAGGTTTCTTCGACGGAATGGGTGCCTACGCTTCGGGTGGCCGAGCAGGAAAGGACGAAGCTCGCTGGCTGACGCTTTTCGATGGTCGTCCTCTCAGTGTCGACCGCAAAACTAACCGTGAACGTATCTATGCCCCCATGGCAGGCGTCTCGGTCGCAGGAACGATCCAGCCAGGCACCCTCGCGAAAGCGGTGAGTGGTGGCCAAGTCGAAAGCGGCTTGCTGGCACGCCTGCTCCTGGTGATGCCGGAACCTCGTCCAAAACGGTGGACCGATGCCGAAATGCATGATGCCACCAAATTGGCGATGCAACGTCTCGTGGATCGGCTGAGGAGTTTGGAGCACAAGGCACTTAACGGTTCGCTGGAATCGAACGTGCTTCGTTTGGATAACGAAGCTCGCGATCGCTTCAAGTTTTTCGTGAACGCGCACGGCCTTGAGACTTTCAAGCAACACGACTCGCTGGCCGCCGCCTACTCCAAGCTGGAGGGGTACGCTCTTCGGTTTGCATTGATTCACCACCTGGCAGTTTGGGCCAGCGGTGATCAGCTGTCACCGCCTCGTTCAATCGGCCTCGAAAGCATCGAGGCCGGGATCGAACTGTCTCGATGGTTTGCGGCGGAAGCAGAGCGGGTCTACGAAAAAATCGGGGTTGTCGCTGAACCTGTCCTCCAGCCTGCTGACCAACACTTGGACCGTTTGGAAGAGTGGCTGCGGTCGAAAGGCGGGGCCGCTACCGAGCGCGATATCAGTCGCGGTCCACGTAGGTATCGCAGCGGCCACCACGTGGAAGACGACTGCAAAGCATTGATTCAAGCTGGACGTGCGAAGTGGGACATCTCTCGACGCACCCGACACATCGTTCTGGCTGGCGACAGCGACAGTTCGGCTGAAAACGAAACGATTCGCGTTGAAGTGTCGCCGAGCCAAACGGACAACACCGAAGGCTTGTCGACAACTGCAAACGAGGATGGCCGCGACACGATCTCCCTTTCCGAAAGGAACAAGCGGAAAGTGTCGCCGTCGCCACCAAACACTGCCTCCTTTCAGGAAAGGATCCGGGTGACCATTTGAGTGCGCAAACACTTCTTACTGATTTCAGCGAGCGAGATATCAACGTCTCGGTCGTGAACGGAAAACTTGAAGTTGACGCTCCGGCTGGTGCTCTGACCAACATGGACATCAGTCACCTGCGACATGCCAAGGTCGACTTGATCCGGACGTTGGGTGCCGAGACAAGCAAGCGGCGGCAGCTGTCTTGAAGGAGCTGACCAACCGAGCTGAGTTGGTGAGGGCATGCGTCACAGCAATATCAATTTGACGATGGGGACGTACACCGATGCGAGGCTTCTTGATACAGCGGCGGCGGTCGAAGCACTGCCGTCATTCGACGGGAATGCAGGTGTTCAATCGAACAGGAAGCAGCGTCCAAACTGTGATGCACCACATGATGCACCAACTACAGGCCTTCGGAGGCATTTGGAGTCCTCCCCTGACCATTCTGTCGGGAATGCCGACGACGGAAAATTCCGTCCGCGCATGAAAAAACCCCGTGAATCACGGGGTTTTCTTGATGCGGCCGAGAGGACTCGAACCTCCACGGGATTAACTCCCACTAGGCCCTCAACCTAGCGCGTCTGCCAGTTCCGCCACGGCCGCGAGCTGTGTTGGTCTTTGCTGGACGGGAAAGTTTGGCACAAATCTGTCCGGCGTCAACGCCCAGTCACCCTGGATTCATCGAGCCGCTTCGCCGGGCCGGGCGGCTGCGACGAATTGGCGGATTTTCTCGGCGTTTTTGTGACCTTTGGGCTTCTCGACGCCGCTGGCAACATCGACGCTGGTGGCCTCGCTGACCTGAATCGCCTCCGCGACGTTCTGAGGATTCAGACCGCCGGCCAACACCCATCCGGCCGCCGACTCACCGCGGCGATCCGCCCACGCTCGTATGCTCGGCCAATCCAACGGCTGGCCGCCTCCTCCGAACGAGGCTCCCGCGTCAGCATCGAGCAAGTACGAAACATCCAGGTCATTCCACTTGCCGATGACATCATCAATCTGTCCCGGCATGAGTTTCCCGCGGGGCAACCGAATGGCTCGCAAGATACGCTGGCCAGTCCGCACCAGATTCTCAGCCAGCGACACAGGTTCATCACCGTGCAGCTGAATCCAATCGAGCTGCAACGAGTTCGCCACCCGCTGGATGAATTCCAAGTCATGGTTGACGAACAATCCGACTCGCGTCAGGCCAGCATCGCGAGCTGCGGCGTTGATCTGAGACGTTTCCTGCGCATCGGGGTTGAGCGATCGGACGCTGGATTCGTAGAAGTTCAATCCCACCGCGTCCGCTCCGGCTTCGGAAACGGATCGCACATCTTGCACGCTTCGCATGCCGCAAATTTTGATTGCGAACGGAGCCCGAGATGACGGCGTGGTGGGGGGATCGCTGGGACCGACGGGAGGCAAGGTTGTCACAATCGTCTCAAGTTTCCTGGATCACCGAAGTGGAACTGACCGATCAACTTGATGGACGGTCTCGAGATCTTTGGGCACGTTCAAAACGCCGATCCCTCGCATTTTCAGTGGCATCGTTTCGTGTCTGGCAAGTTCGCTGCATTGAGAATCCTAACACGCAACCCGCTCGTCGGCATCGCGGTCACCTCGATCGCCAGTTTCACGTTGGTGATGGCAATGTGGCCGCCGCAGCCAACCCAGCATCGGGTTTCTTATCCGCGGGCGCTTCGCAACGAAATGCCTGCGGGCAAACCCAACGCTACCGAATGGTCGCACCGCATTGTTGCAAGCGACAACGTGGACGGATTTCGCAAACGACTACTGGACGCTCAACAACCCAAAGCGTCTGCCAATGTGGGATGGGTGCGTTGGCGAAGCGAAGTGGCGGCCTTCTACGCAAAAGCCGAACAGGACCGAGTCGCGTCCAACGAGAATGCCTCGGAGTCACCGCTACGATTGGCTAGCCACACGACTTCCGATCCGTCCTCCAATGAGTCTGAAAACACATCCAAGTGGGCCGCGTTTTGGCAGAGCGAAACGTCACGCACCAACGAATGGTTGGCGGGCTATGAGCGAGCGAACGCGGATCGAATCGCGATGTTCGCGAAATCCATCGAGGTGAACACGCTGCCCGTGTCTTGGCCGGCTCGTGCCTGGGCTTGGGCAATCGGCGTGGCTCTGATGGTTGCGGTCACAGCCTGGACCTGGCTCGAGGCCTGCCCGGTTCGTCGGTTGGAACTGGCCTCACTCGGCATCGGCGACCAAAGAGCGGAAACCGCCGACGGTTCGGAATCTGACTGGACCGAGATGGCGTTTCGAGCCGAGTGGGTCGCGGTGAGTCAGCCCGCCGGAGTTTGGCTGCGGCGAACGGCTGCCGTGAGCCTGGTGGTCGCGGCGAGCGTGCTGGTGCTGGTCCGCGCGATCGGCATCTCCTGAAACGCCGAGAACCGGGCAATCCAGCGAACCCCACGTGCGGCGTTCAGCTCTCATCCCTCGCGGCTCGCGCACCAGACCGCTTGCCCGAAAACGCCCTCTGAGGGAACCTGTTTGCAACGCGGAGCGGTCGCTTTTTCATTGCAAGTGCCCTGCCCCGCTCTGCCCTGCCCTTCCCCGCATCGCTAAGACGACATGGTCCGCTACAACCCCAACGAAATCGAACCTCGCTGGCAAGCTTACTGGGACGAACACCACACTTTCGCCACGCCCGAAAAGGTCGGTGAAAAGAAACGTTACGTGCTGGACATGTTCCCCTACCCCAGCGGCGACGGTTTGCACGTCGGGCACCCGGAAGGCTACACGGCAACCGACATCGTTTCGCGATTCGCACGGGCTCGCGGCGAAGCGGTCTTGCACCCGATGGGATTCGACGCGTTTGGATTGCCCGCCGAAGAGCATGCGATCAAGACGGGCGAGCACCCTCGCGTTCAAACCCAACGCAACATCGACAACTTCACTCGCCAATTGAAGATGCTCGGTTTCAGCTACGACTGGGACCGAGTCTTGGCAACCACCGACGAAGAGTACTTCCGCTGGACGCAGTGGATTTTCGGCGTGTTGTACGACACCTGGTTCGACCACGACCAACAAAAAGGCCGGCCGATCTCGGAGTTGCCAATCCCTGCCGAAGTCACCACTGAAGGCGAGTTGGCGATCGAGCAGTATCGCGATTCAAAGCGGTTGGCTTACCTCGATGACGCCTTGGTGAACTGGTGCCCGAAACTCGGCACGGTGTTGGCCAACGAAGAAGTGGTCGATGGCAAAAGCGAAGTCGGTGGCCACCCGGTCAAACGGATTCCGCTGCGACAATGGATGTTGCGAATCACGGATTACGCCGAGCGTTTGTTGGAAGGCTTGGACGATCTCGATTGGCCAACTGGCATCAAGAAATTGCAGTCCGATTGGATTGGCCGCAGCACCGGTGGCGAAGTCGACTTCTACTTGCAACGCGGTGCCGCGGACGACGACACCGGGCCGTTCGTTGCGTTCAAGCGAGCTCGCGAAACGGAAGGCTTTCCAACCGATCCCGGCAAGGATTGCTTGCGCGTTTACACGACACGTCCCGACACCTTGTTCGGAGCGACCTACATGGTCGTCGCGCCGGAACACCCATTGATCGACGTGTTGGTCAAACCCGAACAGAAAGACGAAGTCGACGCCTATCGCGAAAAGGCTTCGTTCAAAAGTGACCGCGAACGAACCGATGGTGATCGAGCCAAGACGGGCGTCTTCACGGGCTCACACGCGATCAACCCTGCCGACGGACGCAGCATCCCGATTTGGGTCGCGGACTATGTGTTGGCCGGTTATGGAACCGGCGCGATCATGGCCGTCCCTGCTCACGACGAACGCGATTTTGAATTCGCCGTGGCGTTTGACTTGCCTGTCATCCCGGTCGTCGATCCACCAGCGGATCACAAGCAACGCGAAGAGATCTTGGCTGGCAAAGCCTGCTTCGCTGCGGAAGGCGTCGCGATCAACAGCGGCGAATACGACGGCAAAACAACCGCGGAAGTCAAAGCCGCTTTGACCGCGGAATTGGCCCAACAAGGCTTGGCCTGCGAAGCCGTCAATTACAAGCTGCGTGATTGGTTGTTCAGCCGTCAACGTTTCTGGGGCGAGCCGTTTCCCGTCTTGCACGAAATTGATTCCGAAGGCAACGCAACCGGCGTGCGTCGCTTGGTTCCCGATGATCAATTGCCCGTGACGTTGCCGGAACTCGCGGACTTCAAACCGCACGGGCGCCCCGAGCCACCGCTCGCGAAAGCCGACGACGATTGGTTGATCGTGGAGCTCGACGGCAAACGCTATCGCCGCGAAACCAACACGATGCCTCAGTGGGCTGGTTCATGCTGGTACTACTTGCGGTACATCGACCCTAAGAACAGCGATGCATTGATCGATCCGCAAAAGGAAAAGGATTGGATGCCGGTCGACTTGTACGTTGGTGGTGCCGAGCACGCTGTGTTGCACTTGCTGTACTCACGGTTCTGGCACAAAGTCCTGTTTGATCGCGGCCATGTGACTTGCCCGGAACCGTTTGGCAAACTGGTCAACCAAGGCATGATCCTCGGCGAAGTCGAATTCACCAGCTTCGTGGATCCGTCCGGCAAACACGTTTCCACGAAAGACGTCAAGAAAGACTCTGAGGGCAATCGCGTTCACAAAGCCACCGGCGAACCAGTCGAGATTGTTGCGTTGACGGAAGAACAAGTTGTCAAGAAAGGCGAAGGTTTTGTCTTGGCATCCGATGCCTCGATCAAGGTCGACAGTCGCGCATTCAAGATGAGCAAAAGCCGCGGCAACGTCGTCAACCCAGACTCAGTCGTTCGCGATTATGGCGCGGATTCGCTGCGTTTGTACGAGATGTTCATGGGCCCGCTGGAGGCGACCAAGCCTTGGGCGATGAACGGCGTCGGCGGCGTGCGCAGCTTCCTCGATCGCGTCTGGCGGATGATCATCGATGAGCCCGAAGACGAGCTGAAGCTTTCCGGTGCGGTGGTGGACACGGCTTGCGATGAAGAGCAACTTCGCGTGCTGCATCAAACGATTCGCAAGGTCACCGAAGACAACGAGGCGATGAGCTTCAACACCGCGATTGCAAAGATGATGGAATTCACCAATCACTTCACCCGTTGCGAAACGCGGCCTCGTGAAGCGATGGAATCGTTCTTGATTTTGCTGGCCCCCTACGCACCTCACATGTGCGAAGAACTGTGGAAGCACCTCGGTCACAATGAATCGATTTCGCTGCAGCCTTGGCCGGAGTGGGACGAAGCCGCTTTGGTTCAATCCAGCATCGAGATCCCGGTTCAGATCAACGGCAAGGTGAAGGCGAAGATCTCGCTGTCACCCGATGCGAAGCCGAACGAGATGGGCGAAGCAGCACTGGCGGATGCAGCGGTTCAAAACGCGATCGGCGACAAGAAGGTTGTCAAAACGATCGCCGTCCCCGGCCGAATGGTGAACCTAGTCGTCAAGTAACCTCCTGTAGCGCGGCGGTCACCGCCGTGAATGGGAATCAGTTGTCGGTGGGGGACCACCGAGCTACAGGTTAGCGCACGAATTCTGGTGAATTCGGTTGCGACGTTTCAGGTCGTCGCCGTAGGCCATGTCTCACATGGCGATGGTGAAACGCCGAGATAACCGACGCTCGTGAAGGAGCGTTGTGCGGGTACCACGCCTCGCTTTTCACGCAGCACCGGTTGGGTCGCCAGGTACAACCTGGCCTACGACTGGCTACGACGTTTCGAAGGCGGGCAGCTCAGCCGGCGACTGCTTCCGCAACCGAGGGTCGTCGCACTCGCTCGGACACCTTCGCATACAAACGACGCAGAGCCTTCGTGATGGGTTGCTCGATCCGGTTCGTGATCACCAACGCCAGAGCGAACGAGAACACGATCACGATCGCCAAACAAACCAACGGTGGCAGGCCGGCTTGATCGAATGTGTTCAGCAAGACGCAGCCGAGGTTGTTGTGACACAGATACAACGCGTACGAGATCGCACTGATGGTCACGAAGGGTTTCATTCGCAGGACAGGAATCTTTCCGTAAGCGGCCATGGTTACCAGACCGATGATCAAGGCCGTCGCGGCAGGGTTGTGCTTGCCGTGATCGATGCTGTGGAAAACGCCCGCGGCGACAACAATGCCCAGCAAGTTCTTCCACTTTGGTCCCACTCCGGTCTTGATCATGTAGAGCAAGAACCCGATCGCGAACAATGGCACGAAGTCGAGCACCAATAAGTGCCTGACCGCGGACAATGCAGCAAACAACGACGTGTGTCCATAGCTGGCTTGGGCAGCATCCAATGCAGGACACAACACCAACGAAGCGGCCAACAACGATCCCCAGCCGACGAAATACCGCTGCAAGTAGCCTTTGCAAAACAGCGTCACCAAGACGAAGTAGAACATCATCTCGACTTGCAAGGTCCACATCACAGGATCAATGCATTCGTAGCCAAAGACACGTGGCATCAAAGTCAAATTGGCCAGGAACTGCTGCGTTGAAACCGGTTGGCCGTTCAGCGGAGCAAACGTCACGATCCAAAGGTTCGCGAAGATCACCATCAAGAAAAGTGGCACGATTCGAATCAATCGAGCAGCCACAAAATCAACTGGCTTGCCACGACGCATCAGCGACATACTGTTGACGAAACCGCTGAGGATGAAGAACAGCTCGACGCCGTAGGCACCATAGGGCCATTCTCCGCCCAGCGGACTGGAGAAGCCAAACTTGACCGCATACACGTGCGTGAAGTGGAACAACACCAAGTTGATGGCCGCCATCGCTCGCAACGCATCCAGCTCTAGAATCCGGCGATGCGGCTTCAGGGTGGACGGCGTTTCGACCGTTTCACTTTCTAGCGTTTCTTGTTCGGAATCCGCTGGCGAGAAACCACCGAAAGACACATCGCGACCTTTACAAACCGCACGCGCTAGCTGCCGAACCTCCAACGAGGATCGAACGGCGGGCAACGTCGGCACAACCGGTTCTTCCCACCTTTCCTGAACGGGCGGATTGTCCCACGCATGCTCAGGCGGAAAATGACCTGAAAAGGGGCCAGTCGCCGAGTCGGAATCCGATGGTGGTGGGGCAGATTGCATCGTTTGAAAATGGACCGGGAACGAAGAGGATCTCTGTGTCCGCTCAAGGATGGGTCAGCTCCTCCCTCTGCACCACCAATTTTTGCTTGTCTGGTCAAAGTCCACTCTTCCGTGTGGAAGGCTGCATCGATCAATCCGATGTCAACGATGACGGCAATCGGAGCGATTTTGCCGGTTCTTGCGACGCTGGTTTCTGTCGGGCCCTTTCGTTTTCGCGGGCGTTCAACGAAACTGCCGCAATTCTTTCGACCATCCAGGCGGAGCCTTCGCCATGAAATATGTCCTGATCATTCCCGACGGCTGTGCCGACGAACCCCTCGAATCACTGAACGGCCGCACACCGCTGCAAGCCGCGAATTTGCCTGCGATGGACAAAATCGCGTCGCTGGGCCGCGTCGGGGTGACCGACAACACGCCGATCGACTTTCCCGCCGGCAGCGAAATCGCCAACCTGTGCCTGTTGGGATACGATCCGAACGTTTGCTTCACCGGCCGAGCTCCTTTGGAAGCTGCTGCCCAAGGCATCGAGCTGGGGCCTCACGATTGCGCCGTAAGATGCAATTTGGTGACGATTCGCGACCAGACGATGATCGACTTCACCGCCGATCACATCAGCACCGAAGAAGCGACGACGTTGCTGGAAGATCTGTCGAAGGAACTGTTCAGCGAAAACGGACCGCTGGGCGACAGCGACTTGGCCGGCCGATTGGAATTCGTTCCCGGAGTCAGTTATCGCAATTTGATGCTGTATCGCGGCGACGCCGATCATCCATCGCCATTCACCACCGCGACGCGGTCGAGCGCCCCGCACGACTTGACCGACCTGAGTGTGATGGACGATTTCCCGCGCGGTCCCGGCAGCCAGATCCTGGTCGATCTGATGAACGCGTCGGCTGAGATTCTGGCCAAACACCCGATCAACGTCGCTCGCAAAGCGGCCGGCAAAGACGTCGCGACTCACGTTTGGTTGTGGAGCTCCGGCGGAGCCCCCAAATTGTCAACGTTCGAAGAACGCTACGGCATTCGGGGTGTAATGATCACGGCTGTCGACTTGCTTCGCGGGATCGGTGCCTTGGCCGGTTGGCCTCGAATTGAAGTCGAAGGAGCCACCGGGTACCTCGACACGAACTACGCCGGAAAAGGCGAAGCGGCAATCGAAGCGCTCGCTGACTATGATTTCGTTTGCGTCCACATCGAAGCTCCCGACGAAGCGTCTCACGAAGGCAACGTCGAAGCCAAGATCGAAGCGCTGCAGCAAATCGACCAGCAAATCGTCGCTCCGCTTTGGGAAGCTCTTTCCAAGCACGACGAACACCGCATGTTGATCTTGCCCGATCACCCAACGTTCTGCCGAACCAAGAAACACACACACGGCCCGGTGCCACTGACCATGGCCGGCACCGGCATCGAATCTGATTCGGCGACCACCTTTGATGAGGTCTCCGCCAACGCGTCGGGATGGGTGTTCGATCCCGGCTGGACCATGATGGACGCCTACATTCAAAAAGGCTGATCCACCGGGTTCGAGGGCACGTTGATGCCTATCCACTTCCCCCACTCCGCTTCCTTCCGTTTCGCTTCGACATTTCCATGTCCCTGATCGTTCAAAAATTTGGCGGCACGTCCGTTGCCGACACCGAAAAGATTCGCGCCGCGGCTCGGAAGGCAATTCGTGCTCAGAAAGCCGGCCATCAAGTCGTGATGGTCGTCAGCGCGATGGGCAAGAACACCGACACATTGCTGGATCTAGCGTCGCAAATCAGTGATGAACCACCGGCTCGCGAAATGGACATGTTGCTCAGCACCGGCGAACAAGTCAGCGTGGCGTTGGTCGCGATGGCGATCCACAGCATGGGTTCCCAAGCGGTCAGCCTGACCGGCGGCCAAATCGGGCTGAAGACCGACAACAGCTTCAGCAAAGCTCGCATTCAATCGATCGACACGGGCCGCATTGAACGCTTGCTCGACGCTGGCAACATTGTCGTTGCGGCGGGTTTTCAAGGCATCGACGATGACTTGAACATCACGACGCTCGGACGAGGCGGCAGCGACACCACCGCGGTGGCTTTAGCAGCCGTGTTGGGCGCGGACGCTTGCGAGATCAACACCGACGTCGATGGCGTTTACACGACCGACCCACGACTGTTGGCCGAAGCCCGCCGGGTCGACGTGATCAGCTACGACGAGATGCTCGAACTGGCTTCTCTGGGCGCCGGAGTGATGCACTCCCGCTCGATCGAATTCGCCAAGAAGTTCGAAGTGCCGATCCACGTCCGCAGCAGTTTTTCGGACCAAGACGGCACGATGATTGTCGCCCAACCCGAGTCGGAAACCGCTCCCGTCTCGGGCGCAGCGCTCACCCGCGACGAAGCTCGAGTGACCGTACTGGGCGTGCCAGATGTTCCCGGCATGAGCCAGAAGATCTTCTCGGCGATTGCCGCTCAGAAAGTCGCCGTGGACATGGTCGTCCAAAACGTTGGCACGTCGGGCAAAGCCGACGTCTCGTTCACCGTCGCCGGTGGCGAACTGAAAAAGACCCTCGCTGCACTCGAGGGCATCTTGGATTCACTCGGTGCCGATGGCGTCACTCACGACGATCAAGTGTCGAAGGTCAGTGTCGTTGGCTTGGGCATGGCTCACCAAAAGGCCGTTGCCGCGAGCATGTTCCGTGCTTTGGCCGAAGCCAACGTGAACATCCACATGATCACGACCAGCGAAATCAAAATCTCGTGCTTGGTCCCTCGCGACCAAGCAAACCAAGCCTTGCGGGCAGTTCACGAAGCGTTCTCGTTGGACCAACGTCCAAGTGACGCGAAAACGTGGAACCAGATCAAGGCAAGCAACGCGAAAGAAGCCGATGTGGCCGACGTTGTGGCACGTCTGCAAAACGATGCATTGGAAGCTCTGACACTAACCGACATTTCGATCGTTCCTGCTCAAGCCCGAGTGACCTTGGACGGTGTGCCCGACCAAGTCGGAGTGGCAGCGGACATGTTCGAACAGATCGGCGAAGCCGGCATTTTCGTCGACATGATCGTGCAAGGCTACGACGGCGAAGACGGAAGCACGAGCGTCAGCTTCACGGTCGAACAAGCCGACTTGGATGCCGCAGAAAAGGTTGCTCGAGCGATTTGCGACAAGCACTCGATGCGAGACGTCCGCGGTGCATCCGGAATCACCAAACTCAGCGTCAGCGGCATCGGATTGCGAAGCCACACGCAAGTCGGCACGGTGCTGTTTGAACAATTGGCCAGCGCTGGAATCAACGTCGAAATGATCGCGACGAGCGAACTTCAAGTGAACGTGGTCATCCAAAGCGACCAAGCTGGCGACGCCGCAGCAAGACTCAAACAAGCCTTCTCAGAAGCCCTGCACTAAGCAGGCCGTGCAGTTTTCTGGT
>TARA_R110002072_G_scaffold112323_1_pt1 | contig 21040 bp, 16 predicted proteins | sample TARA_R110002072 | Tara Oceans TARA_R110002072 (sample SAMEA4397118) | marine metagenome | biome: Polar Biome; feature: [SRF] surface water layer (ENVO:00010504); material: water (ENVO:00002006), including particulate matter (ENVO:01000060) such as... | depth 5 m | reverse complement strand
AATTGTTCTCGTTCCGTAGTTTGGTGGCACTTCGGTTTGACGACTCCGGTTCGTCCAACCGATTTTGATTCCAAGGCTGAGCGTGTGAAACTAGGGTGAATTACGCACGCATCAATGACTATCTGTTTCATCAGCCTTATCAGCGTTCCAAAAAACAGAACGCAGATGACACAGATCAAGCGGATTGAATATGAACTTTCTACTGCAAATAATTCGGGGTAAAATTCTATTTCTTAATCCGTTTTTGACCGGGATTACACAGGATTTGGGAGTTGAGATCTTAGAGGAGGAAAATTTTTTAAGAATGATAAATTCTGAATAAAGGAATTAGGAATAGGTTGCCTCTTATAAAACCTATTCCTAATTCACTATTCTCATATTCCTAATTCATTACTGTGCATCAAGTAAAATCCCGGTAAAGCAAGTTAGGAAGCCTAATAGAGCTCCGGTTTATACTTATTTGTCCATAGCATTAAGAGCGTTTATATACCTCTTTGCAATTCGGCTATATTGACGATCTAAATCGTATGTATTTTGGAATGCAATTTTTGCTTCATCTAATCGGTCTAATTGGAAATAAGAGTTAGCTAACAACCAATATCCTTTCTCAAGTATGCTTTCAGATATATTTTTCTGAGAAACAACCCTCTTAAAACTAGAAACGGCTTGGTCGTACTCGCCTAAATTGTAATGAATGGAGCCTAATGTAATAGAAAACTCCGCAATTAATGTTGGATCTTGTTCATTTTCCAATTCATCGCTTAAAAGTTTTTTAGCTTCTAACGTATTTCCAGTGGCCGCTAATTGAATTGCTTTTTTAATTGTCTCATTAGTGATATTCGCAGAAACTCCTACTTCGCTGCGTACAATATCTAATCCAATTTCAGCTATAGGTGAGATTGAAGCAACGTTGTTAGATGAGTAATTCATAACGCCAAGAACACCAACAAAAATAACTATAGTTGCAACAGTTACATAAGTAGCATACTTACGAATCTGTTTAGCAACAGTTGGTTTATCATTTTCCCTAGTTTCAATAATTATAGATTTTAGATTTGCTACACTTTTCATGTAATCCAAGTAATATCCATCTTGAATTAACTCAAACCATAAATCATCAGTTTGCTCTTCGGTTAGCCGTCCGTTTAAATAAAGATCTATTTGTCTCTCAAGATCTTTGTTTAGATTATTTTGAATCATTTTAATTACCTTTTTTTTTAAACTTCAATGCTTTGTTTACTTTCAAAATCTAACCATTTTGGCATAATTTTGTACTAATTGGAGCTAGAAGTTGTATTATTTGTTCTTCTCCTTATATACAAGAGCATCCAAATCCCTATTTGTTACAGATATTGCAGAAATAAAACATTAGAAAATCTTAATAAAAGAAATATTGTTTAAATCCTTTTTCAAATAATTGTTTTATCCTTAACATAAAATAAGCTAAAAAGCATCATTAAAAACACAATGAAACAACAAAAACTATTATTAATCACTTTATCAACAGTTATGTTATTAACTGCTTGTACAAAAATTTCGGAAAAAGCGTTTAATGTATCAGGGAGTATCGATTATTTAGGGGATGCAAGCCTATCTATCTCAAAAATACCGTTACACTATAAATATTCTCCTAAAGAGGATTTTATTGTAACACCTGATGACGGTGGAAACTTTAGCGTAAATATTCCACTTAAAGATGATTCTAAATTTCTTTTTTCGATCGATGATGAATCATTTCTCTTGATTGCTGATGAAAGCGATTCTCTGAACATGAACATAAACCGAGCTTCCTTCCCACTTAAGATAGTAATCAATTCTAATAACAGTGCTGATTATGTCGCTTATCAGGAATATCTCAATAGTATAAATGGACTTGATAGCCGGATCGAAAAAGAAATGAATACATACAGAGATGGCTTAGAAAATTCCGCAATTGCATTGAGTGAAGAAAAAGTAAATCTTGCAAAAGATCACCTCTCAGGAACTGCTTATGCAGATCTTATACTAAAAGCCAAAGGAGAGTTGCTCGTCAACAAGATCAAGTCTATCGAATACAGGCTTTCAAATAAAAATTTTGATGCTGATGCAGAAAGAAGATTAATACTGAATGAGGCTAAAGATGATGGCTTTTTCATGCGGCAATCTTTAGAAGCTCAGCGTGCCGGAATTCGGGACGTAACCCATTATTATGCAAGAACTTTTGGAATTTATGACAGTGTAAATATCGCACAAGGAAAAGAACTCTCAGAATACGACATTAAAAAACTAGCTTACGAAGAGTTAAATAAAAAAAGATTGGAAGTGATAGACTTTATTGATGAAAGACAAGCTCGTGCTTACGCAAAATTATTTTTAGTTGCGGAACGTATTGGAGAAATTGAGCTTACAAAAGCAACGCCAAGTTACAGAGCTTATTTAAATGAGTATGTTGATTTTCCTGAATACACTCGGTTTTTAACCTATTTCTATAATGAGATTAAGTCCGTATCTCCCGGTGAACCTGCAATCCCCTTTTCTTTAGTTGATGAGAATGGAAATATTCACACTCAAGCTGACTATCTGGGGAAATATGTGCTATTAGATTTTTGGGCAGGCTGGTGTCAGCCTTGTCTGGATGAATTTCCGGCAATGCGTGATATCTACAATGATTTCAGTAGAGAAAATTTTGAAATTGTAGGGATATCAACTGAAATTGATAAATCTGTTTGGCAAGATGACATCAAAAGATTTAAGAATCCATGGCCACAGTTATATGGAGGAAATGGGTTTGATCAAAAGACCTTCAAAGCATATAAAGGGGGCGGCATTCCATTTTATATTCTGATAGATCCTGAAGGTAATATTTTCCGTTATAATGATATAAGAGCTACTTTTAATTTAAGAAATGTGTTAAATGATCTCCTCGAGAAATAAATTTCCACCCGGTATTTTTTACGTTTCGTTGTTTATAATAATTGCTCTTTTTGCTTGCGATCAAAAGAAGCCTGAAACAGAAGAAAAATCTTTCACAGATAAACAACTTGGCCAAATGTTGGTTCTTGGCTTTCGAGGTACAGAAGTAACTAACGACAGCTCTATCGTTAAAGACATAAAAAAAAGAAATTTAGGCGGTGTAATTCTATATGACTTTGATCATTTGAGCCAGACTTATGGAAGAAATATTGATAATCCTGATCAGCTTTTACAATTAAACAGTTCTTTGGTAGCATATTCTTCTACACCTCCTATTATCGCCGTTGAAAATGACGGAAGTACTAATTCTCCTCTTTATACTATGTATTCTGATCTGAATAATATCTTCTCCACTACTCAATTTTCTGATACAACAAAAGTAAGGTTGTATGCGCGAAATTTTGCTCAGGAGTTTATGGTAGTTGGATTAAATACAAACTTACATCCACGGTTAGGCCTAAAAAAACAAACCGATGACGCTCCGGCTCCTGGTTTGATTTCTTCAAATCCTAAAAAGGTTACAAATATTTCAAATATAATCTTGGATGAATATGACACCGAAAAGCTATTAAGCGTACCCAAGTATTTCCCCGGTTATAGCGCTCATTATCATCCCGCTGATTCTACCGATGATGTTACTGATTCTTGGTCTGATAATTTTTTAACTCCTTACAAAGAGCTCTTAAAGCATCGAACTATACGAGCCATTCAAACTTCCCATAGCATGAATTCAAACATAGATTCTGTTTGGCTTGGTACGTTTTCATCTGCTACAATTTCAGGTTTACTTAGAGATTCTTTAGGATTTGATGGTGTGATATTCTCAGACGATCTTCAAAAACCTATTATAACATCCAAATATGATCTTGAAACAAGTATCCTTCAGTCGATTAATGCCGGAGTAGATATTCTCGTGTTTGGAAATAATTTTAGTTACGATCAAGAAATTGCATCCAGGGCTATCGCAACTATTCAAAAACTATTATCGGAAGGAAAAATAAAGCTGGAAACCATTCAAGCTTCTCTTGATCGAATAGATAAGTTGAAACAAGATGTAATTGCTGAACTTTGCACATGTCTGAATTAACACCCACGGAATCAGCTTACATATAGACAAACTCTCTGCGATTAGTTGCAGCATCTACCAGACTAATGAATTGAACATCACTATTGGTTACATAGCGTTTGATTGAAGACAAGCAGATAATTTTCTCGAAAAAGTATCTCAAAATATTACGCTCTGAATATTTAAGCTCGTAACAAAGTTAAATGGATTACCCAACATCTTGCCAACTCCAACCATCACTTTTAAGTAGCCCTAATAATTGATTTCTTCGATCTGATATTGAAGATTGAAACTCGTCTAAATTTTTCGGATCTATTATCTGAATATTATTATTCATACCATGTATCTTTTTAAAGTCAGGTATGTGAGGCTGCTGATGCTCTTTAGCTGAGTAAAATCGATGTCTGATTGAATCCAAATAGGCATTAATAGCTTTTCTAAGAGCATATAACTCGGAATATGATTTCTCCTCCTCTTTATAGAAATGGAAAATTGTTGATAATGCTTCGTCTAAATTGGCAATATTTATAGATAGAGATTCTGCTTTTTTAGAACTATAAAAATAGTGAACTCCCGGATGTGCAAGATGATTTTGATTATGCTTGTTAATCATCTCTCGCAATAATGGAGCAGTAGATGATAGCCCGGTAAAACTGTTTCCATCATAACTATTTGCTATTATCTCTTCTGCAGAAGCCCCCATATTTGAGATAAATAAACTTACATTTCTTTTATGAATAACTGCATTTGCAAGGTTCATTAGGTAGGTCATGGTAGTAGTTACAAATATAAAACCAACGAATGAAAAAGCCGCCATAATAACCTGCCATCCTTTTGTGCCGGGTATATAATCTCCAACGCCTAACGTGGACAGTGTATAACCACTAACGTAAACTTTTGTAAGAGGGCTGGCTGGGTTTTTTGTACTTGCTTCGAGAACTGAAACAGGATCGCTCATCAATAAAAGGAAAAAACCAAACCATAATAAACCAATCCAAAGGCCCATTAAAGAAAGTAAATGTGCTACACCTGAATAGCGCAGCACTTTTCGTTTAAGAATAAATGAATTTAGGAAAAGAAAAAAAGTAGATAATAGTTTACTTAGCAGTCGAGATATATAACCAGCTCCATTAAAAGACAGTGTGGTATAAAAAAAATCGTATGCTATAACTAAGGTAACTAGCGAGCCTAATAAAAGATATAACTCATGTATCATTTAGTTTATAATAAAAATTTCTTCATATACTTGTATATGATAGTCTCTGGTTTTCAATGTCAGAAAGAATTTTCTCCAACTCAGAAATTGGTGGTTTTCCATAAAGTGCACCATCAATTTCGATAACTGGTAAAAGAAAAAAATCACCTAATTCGGAAACAAGTTGCTTTCCTTTTTCAGCATCGAAGCTTATATCAATAAACATGAATGAGTAATGCTTTTCCTCCAAAAAAGCTATCAATTTCTTTAAATAGTTACACCACGCTTTACAGTAAATAATTAGCATTGGTTCTTGTTTACTCAGATCATCAGTTCTCACGATTAACTCCTCGTTGTTTGTTTTCAATATTAGTTTTTTTAATCAAAAAAATTTGAAGGCTTGTGTTAAAGCCAGCTGGCTCCATTTTTATAACACTTGGACTTAAAATATAATTTCTTTTATTTCATACAGGTTCGGTATTTTCGCCTTCCAACCCAGCTGATCTCTCAATTTTACCCGCAGTGCATCAGATGCTTGGGCTTCGCCGTGAACAATATGCACCTCGCTTGGGGCTTCGGTGATATCAGCAACCCAGTTCAAAAGTTCGCGTTGATCGGCATGACCGGATAATCCTTGCAAGTACTCGATACGAGCATGAACCGGGTAGTATTTTCCATAAAATTTTATTTCCTCGGCTCCATCTAGTAACTGTCTTCCTCTGGTGCCCTCAGCCTGATAACCTGCAAGCATCACGGTTGTTTCTGGTCGTTCTATATATTGCTGCAGATAAGTGAGCACCCGTCCGCCGGTCACCATGCCACTACCTGCAATTACTATTTTCGGCTGCGGATCGTCAATAATATCCCAGGTTTCTTTAAAGGATTTTACTATCCGGACTCTCTGGCACATTTCAGTGCACTGATCCTTACTGAGTCTATGCCACGCTCTGTGTTTATGGAATAACTCAAGCACATTGGCGCCCATAGGGCTGTCCAAAATAACTGGTAAGGAAGGGGGAATCTTTTTTTGGTGGCTAAGTTGCCAAATCAGATACATCAGCAATTGGGCACGCTCTACGGCAAAGCTTGGAATGATCAGGGCACCACCCTTTTCTGTCGTCTGCTGTATGATGCGCTGAAGTTTAACTTCTAAATCTTCATCAGAATGGAACCGGTCGCCATAAGTGCTTTCAATCAGCAGAAGATCTGCCCGGTCTGGTTTTTTGGGGGCTTTCAATAACGGATCATGTATTCTTCCCACATCTCCTGAAAATACCATACGCTTGCCGTTGGTTTCAATTTCAATAAAGGTTGCCCCTAAAATATGACCGTTATATTGAAAGCGAATGCGAATATTGTTATCAATAGCTATCCATTCGCCCTCCTTCTGTGCTTCAAACATGGGTATTGTTCGTTCTACATCATCCGTATTATACAATGGTTCGGCGGGATCGTGCTTGGTGAAACTTTCCTTATTTGCTCTGAGGGCATCTTCCTCTTGGATCTTAGCGCTGTCTCGGAGAATAATTTCGGCGATGTCCAGCGTGGGTGCAGTACCACAGATTTGACCAATGAAACCCATTTTAACCAATAGCGGAAGAAATCCTGTATGATCCAGATGCCCGTGGGTGAGCAATACAAGATCAATCTTGGAGGCATCAATCGGCAGCTGTTGCCAGTTAAGCTGTCGTAGTTTTTTGACACCCTGGAACATACCGCAGTCCACAAGAATAATTTTATCGGGCAGTTCAAGAAGGTATTTGGAGCCTGTTACAGTTCCGGCCGCACCTAGAAAGTGTATGTTGGCTGAGCTATTCATTTTATTATTCGGTTTAATTAATACTGCAAATTTCTTGTGCCTCTTTTAGTACCTTTTTTTTCTTTCGGGCGTGCAATCCAAGAGGTTCCAGTATCTTTTCGTCCTCGCAGAGCTGCATACAAAATATGATATCTCTTTCGAGCAACTGTTGTTTTTCCTGCTTAGTCAATGTTAAAATACTGGTGATAGGGTGAAGATTTACCCGATGAATTAGGTCTTTAAGCCCTTCTTTTTGGGGATAATCCCAGCTCAGCATTTTTAGTCCGACACAGATTCCGTATTGCAAGGCATCTTCAGTAAAGCGAGTGTTGGTAACCACCCATCCCCGATGATCTTTGTGTTGATGATCGGGCTGTTTGCTCCATTTTTTTTCCACGTCTTTAAAACGAGACTGTATATAAAGAGGGATTTTAACATTACAGGTATGCCCTTTCCGGTTGTGGAATTTACACTCGATCATAAAGTGCTCATTATCTTTTTCAGCAATCACATCAATTTCATGCGAAACACAATCGCCTTCCACAATGACACCTATCTCCGTTTTGTAACCCAGCCTGCTAAGCAGTTCGCCTACAAATTTTTCAAAAGGATAACCCGTTGGGCCCAGCTCCAACAAGGCTTCTTTCAATTTGTAATGAGCCGCCGAACGATGAGAGTGATTCTTGAGCTGGCGAAACGCCTCTTTATAGATTTTTTGTGTAGAAATACCTTCGTAAAGCATTTCATTAACAGATCTCAAGATGTGATCAATTATCTGCTTATCAGCACCTGAGCTTGACAGCGAATGGCGTAATTTACTTTCGTTAAAGGGCTCTTGCTCTCCGGATGCTTTAGTGATAGTGATAGTTGCCATCGTTATGGACTATTTAAAGATTGAAAGAGTACAAGTTGAAAACTGTGACTGCCCAGATAGCTCTGTGTTTGATAATATGTTGTTTCAATACAAAACTAATATAAGTACAATGTAACAGCCGACTGCTTAAGAGAAGCTTAAATTTCTTAGATAGAAAGAATGACTCTTATCCGACATGAACCAATTTATGGCAGGTTTGGGAGTGCACTTCACCCAGGAAAGTTTTACAGAGGTTGTTGGTACTGCTTTAAGAAGGTTTTGAAATTGAAAATATACAGAGTTTGCCCTGAAACACAGTTTTGCAAAGCTCCTCTTTAGTTTTCCGCTTGGTCGGTTTTTTCTTCTTCCGATACCGAGGCCAGATACTCAACAATGGCACGGGCTTCTTCACGGGCAATATTTTGGTTGGGCATGGGTGTCAGATACTCAGCCAATAACTTTTTGACCTCAGGATGCTCTTTTACCATTTGGTCGGGATTCAGAATCATATTCATCACATAGGCAGGGGTTCTTTTTTCCAATATGTCTCCCAGAGCAGGGCCCACATACCGTTCACTGAGTTTGTGGCAGGCCGAACATTTGTTTTCAAAAATTTGCTTTCCTTTTTGGGACTGTTCTTTATTAATCTCCCCGATGTTGACCGTTTCCACTACCGGACCTATTCCGTTTTCCAACTGGAAGTCAGTTAATCCCACCGTATTTTCTTTTTTATTCTCAGCAGCGGTTGTTTTTTTATTGTTTGATTTTTCTCCGCCACATCCGGCTAATAGTAAAAAAGCCGTAATAGCCATTAATATAATTTTATTCATAATAGGTGTCTCCATTTTAATTCTGTTTAATAAATTAGTTAAAAATAGGGTGTTTCATCTTTTTAGAATTTACAGAAATTCTGACCATCTTGAAATTCTGATTTTAACCCTCTACATAACACTACCACCATTTTAGGTTGTTCATGCAATAGTACGTATGAGAAAAGTATTATTCACTCATTACCAACAATCGCCTCAGGGTCATTTCATAACCGTTGTCGATTTTAAAGTGTTCATAACTTCCCTTCTCATTCTCTCCGGGACAAAGCTTTCTTGGAGGGTTCTACCCACCAGACCCAGCCTGCTATAACCATTGATATCAAGGCAAAGTAAAAGCCTATATGCGGGAGTGAAATAGCGTTGATGTTTAATAGTTGTTTACTGCCAATCAAAGGAGGTTGATAAGACATGCCGGGGATCGTAATGGGTGCATCGGGATCCAGATTATGCCCGTAATCATACCCCCATAAGTAAAAATCAACCAGCCCTGCAATAGCCAGCAATACAAATATTGCGAGCCAGCCGATCACCCAAGTTCTGTTTCCAAACAGTGCTATTAGAAATCCCGAGACTATCAGGATTCCAACAATAAATGGCATATAAGTTAATTCAGGAATAGACTCGGGATTAATGGGCTTCATCCCGATATAGTGATTTAGTGTATTGATATTTTGCAGATCCTGCCGCTCTTTTCCTTCAATGGAATTAATCCGGATGTTTAGTCCAAGTCCTTCCGGAAACTGAGGGGCTTCAAGAGCAATACTCCATATCGGAAAAAAGTAGAGGCCGACCAGCAACAGTGCTGCAAATGCCATTCCCCATCTGTTTTTATTTTTCATCTCGTGTTCTTAGATATCCCAATATAAAAAAGTGGGAGCTTTTATGCTCCCACCCATGAAGTACGGTTAAGGTCAAATCCTATGATCCGGTTCCGAAAGAAATAGGCACATCAGATCCCTGCGGAGATACGCGAACATATCCCTGCATTTCCTGATGTAGCGCCGAACAAAAGTCGGTGCAGTAGAATGGGTATATTCCTGTTTTTGTAGGCTGCCATGTCAAGGTTAGGGTTTCGCCGGGCATAATCAACAGTTGAGCATTAGTAGCCCCCTTGATACCAAAACCGTGAGGAACGTCCCAGCTTTGTTCGAGATTGGTTACGTGAAAGTAAACGGTATCGCCAACTTTTACACCTTCGATATTATCAGGGGCAAAGTGGCTGCGGATGGAAGTCATGGACACATGTACTTCGTTGCCGTTGCGCTCCACTTTTGTTGCACTTTCGCTTTTTGCTGCATACGGATGGTTGTTATCCTCCAGCTTGAAGAAACGAACCTGATTTTCTTTGACCATATCAGCCGGAATGGCCTGTGCATAATGAGGCTCTGCTTCCGTAGGAAAATCATTGATCAATTCCATTTTATCGCCACTGATGTCAAATAATTGGGCTGGATGAAAAAGTTCGGGACCGGTAGGCAGGTAACGGTCTTTAGTAATTTTATTCATCACCAGCATGTATTTGCCCCAAGGTTGTCCGCTGTCGCCACCTGGAATCATAAGATGGCCGGGTGAGTAAAAGACATCCACTTGGTCAACCACTTTAAAATCATCGAGTCTCCATTTTATGACGTTGGAGGATATGAAGTTGGTGGTATAAGCATATCCGTTACCGTCAAATTCGGTATGAAGAGGTCCGAGACCCGGGTTCTCAACCCTGCCGGCTAAAACGGATTCGTATTTAAGCACAGGGTTGCCCCATACTTCCCCGTCAAATTCCTCATTTTCAATAGCCTGCAACATTTTTTCAAACGAATGAACCGGAACATTGGCGTCCAGTTTGCTGCTGGCTACGATCAATTCGCCATCGGGACTCACATTTAATCCGTGTGGCGATTTGGGTGTTGGAATATAATAGACCAGACCTTTTACCTTTTTGGTATCCAGAACCCTAACCGACTTCTTTATTTCTGATTTGGCAATACCGGTTTCCGAATCCACATAATTTCTCAGGTATTCCACGTTCATTGTTTCGGCTTTTCCTTGTTTCACATATTCAGCGGCCTTTTTCCAATTCACGGCCAGTACATAGTCTTTGTCTTTTTTGGAGGCGTTAATCTCTAGCAAAGTATTGGCTTCTTCCGTATTGTAGGTGGAGAAGAAAGCCCAGCCACTAGATGCTTTTTTCCCGGCACGGCTAAGATCATAGTCGTAACCCGGGACCAGAATCTGGAAATCGATATCCATAGCTCCGTCATCCTGAACTTTAATAAAAGAGAGCGCTCCTTTAAAATTCTCGCTATAAGAATCGATGGGCACATCCTGATTGTCGCCGACCGGAATCGCAAAGCGAGAGTGCCCGAATACATACTCCGTGTTGGAAGTGACAAATGGGGATGCGTGGTTCCCTCCGGTATTGGGCAATTCAATAATTTCATCGGTGCGGAAGGTCTTCAGATCGATCCGGGCTATACGTGGCGTATTGTTTTCGTTCACAAACACCCATCGTCCGTCGGGTTTACCATCGGTTTGTGAAAGTTCAGGATGGTGTAGGTCGCCCCAGGGTACTTTTCCGTAGGAGGTATTTAGCAGTGCTTTTGTTTCTTCAGAATAACCATATCCGTTCGTAGGTGACTCGGAAAATACGGGGATGGTATAAAGGTGACGCCCCGAAGGAATGCCATAGACTGAAAGTTGACCACTGTATCCGCCGGAGAGGAATCCGTAGTATTCATCGTACTCACCCGGCTCAACAAAGGCTTTATCGGCTATGTTTTTATTTTCACTGCTACTTTTATCAGAAGACTGACACCCTGCGAGTCCCACGGCGATGAATAGCCCTAGAGCCGGCAACAGTATCCGTTTTATATTTTTGGTTAGCGAGTTCATGGTATAATTGATTTTGAGTTAGTAGTAAATATTTAAGAGTATTTTGTCTTTTATTAAAGTATAACTCTTTTACCTTAAACCCACCTTAAATTGTTATGATATTTTAGAAATAAACTATCTGTTGGCAGAGCCATCGGGGTATTAACCCGGATTTGCTCCGTAAATTTTATTAATCTTTCCGACCCAGAGGGTCGGGAAATTAAACCACTTATTTATTAAACTTCTGAGTTATTGGATTTTTTGGACCGTTGAATAAACTGCCTCCAATTGCCCTTCACCGGAAGGAATGCCGGAACCCGCTGCTTATATTCCAGATATTCCTCTCCAAACTCTTCAATTACTTTCTTTTCTTCTCTCCGTGCAAGAAGCACGTATGCGAATACAATAATTGGAAATAAACCGACCGAAAATACGGTAGGCCAGTGGATGACGCCCTCTCCAAAAAGCCCGATGAACAAGCCGGTATATTGTGGATGCCGCACCAAACTATACAATCCATCTGTTACCAGCCGGTCTTCTTTTTTAGCGCGATAGAGCTGGCGCCAGCCTTGAATAAAAATTCCAAACCCAACAAAAAGAAGAATATAACCCACGATCATCGAGATCATCATGCCCGTTTCACCGACGCCTATTAAGGTGGACCAAAGGTTGGCGTTTATATTACCGCTATCCAATCCCAAAAACCGCACCATTAGATAAATAGTAAGCGGGAAACCATACATTTCTGCATATAATGCAATAATAAAAGCCTGAATCAAACCGACTCCGGTCCACTCTCGCCATGTCTTGGGGGCCATATATTTGTACAAAAGCCAGGAGGCAATAACGATAACAAATAGCGCTATTATCCAAGCACCTGAATGCTCAACTCCTCTTTCCATATAATTATTCCGTTTAGTTTAAAATATGTTTATGATGAAAATAGTTTTCTCTAAAAGAAGCGATGGGTTATACCTAGCGACAAATTAGTTTTTTTAATCGATTTTTGTGCATCAGACTCTATTCCTGTTAAAGCTCTGATAGCATCAATAGTTTCAGGAATTACAATCGCCTGATTGTCTACCAAATATGCGTAATAAAGTTCACTACCTACTACTTTTAGCATGTCTTCCCAAATGGCTACTTCGTACATATCGCCGTGTGGGCGTCCGAGATCAAGCATCAATTCTTTTACGGCATTATTAGCGGAAAGCTCATCCTTCATGCGAATAAAAGCAGTTCGAGTTGAAGTAGCTAAAGCAACTAGTACTTCTTCTTTAGTAGCCTCTCTTGTTAATTGAACCGTCCAATAGTGTAAATGGCTCAATGTTTCCGGCACTTTGACAGCGGCCGTAACTACATCCAGTTCAGAGTCTACACTTTGTGCGTCCGGTCCTTGGTGGCTGGGAATATTCTGTTCGGGCACCAAGGTATTCATGATCCCATTTTTGTGACTTTCCCATGGATCGGTAGCCCGCCGCAACAGAGTTCCGCGTGCTTTTTCCAGAAGTCCTGCACGTTTCAACGCACTTAAGGTACGAACAATAGAGGTTGTATTACAAGATACCACCCGTGTACTCTCACGATTAATAGCTGAACTATAATTATTCTCTGCACTAAAGGAATGCCCTGTTGCTTCGTGTTTTTCGCCGCCTTGAACGATATATTTAATTCCGGCGAGCTTGTATTTTTCGGCGTTTTTAGCCCCAAATTTTGCAGGAGCACAATCCACTACCAAATCGGCTTTACTTAACATATCATCAAGATCACCAGCTACAGAAATATTTTGTTCATTCATTGCTTTTCGGCCTTCTTCTGTATTTGCAAACAGAGGATAGCCTTTTGCATCAGCAACTTTTATTCTCCAATCAGCGGCAACGTCTCCTACTCCCACTAATTCCATATCATCTTGTAAAGTAACGGCCTCAACCACTCTTTTACCTATTACTCCATAACCGTTTACTGCTACCTTAATCTTTTTCATAATTCTAACTAGTTTTATTGTTATTTATTTTTCTTTCTTTAAAATCTTTTTTCTTTCTTCAAATTCTTCCTTTTCAATCTCACCATGAGCAAACCTTTCTTTTAAGATGTCTAACGGGTCTTCTTGAGAACCATAATTTAGCCGGTTGGGAATAACATCAAAAAAAATCAATAGGGCGAGTACTGTGATAATAACCCACCAAATCCAATGCATGCCTATAAAATGATGATTGTAAAACATGATACCACTAATATATTTTGTTAACATTTAATGCGTGCTGTATAATTCGTACCTAATTACAGCCTCATGCTGTTTAGAAGATAAAGACAGTGGGCTTAAAGCAAGCTTAAATTAAGAGCAGATTTATTAAATTGATGAATGTTGTCCGAGAATTTTCATCAGTACCCACTTTAAATAGAATACTGCCAAGAATTCTCGCAATCCAGTATCGTGCCGGTGTTGTTTTACTACATCTTTAAAGGGCATCATTGTCAAGGAATTATTTACGATTCCAACCATTACGTTTTATCTTCCTTACAAAAGTGCATCCACGGATGCTACTCCAAGCCTAATGCCCAACATTCTATCCAAAGCAGAAGGATTGGCTACCCGTGCCCGAGGACACTACCACAATCAATGCCTCTTCGTTGTGATAATGGCGTATTCTTTCCAACAACCAGTTAAAATCCTCGCTACTCTCCGTGATCAAAATACCATCAGCTCTCGTTCCAAGCCTAGAATAAGGTCAATGCCAGACTCATGAGTAATCCGGGGATAAATGGATTGCCATTTTTAAAGGTTTCTGTCATTGTTTTAAACTTGCTCTTTATAGGAAAAAAGGAAGGTTTTTATTTTGAGGTGGGGGAGGCGGAGAGGTTGTATATTTATAGATGGAAATTGAGCAAACGTTTAACAAACCCATTTTCCAGAGGTTTTACTGGTTGATCTTGCTAATACTACTCTACTTTATGTGTTGACCCTTTCTTATTTTTTTTGGTTGTACAGGAAAGTTTGTGGGTAACCCGATGTGATCCTACCTTTCACCGAAAAGATGATGAGTCAGATATCCGAATTATTTGAACATGATGCAGTACCAAACCTGCGTTGTGTGCCGTCTGCCTCGGGTAAAAATTCTGATGGAAACGTAAAAACGGTGAGGGCTTCCTGTGCGAATACCAATCACTGGAATATATTAACAGCGGAAGCAGAGCTTCTGGTTGGTGTTCCGCAGCGGAGCTACGGAACGAGGGGAAATGAATATTGACTTGACACTAGTGCTTTACTCTTAGAAATCGGTACGAGGGTAAAAAGTATGGATAGTATTCTTCGTATAATTTGTATCTGGAGCGTCCCATATTTGGTAAGACAGTTTTAGCAGGTATTCTTTACAAAATATATTAACAGCGGAAGCAGAGCTTCTGGTTGGTGTTCCGCAGCGGAGCTACGGAACGAGGGGAAATTTATTCAGATTAGAAGGTGGTGTTAAATAAACTACATGAGAATTAATAGACTTACGGCATATTTGAAAGTTGAATTATAAAACATGTTCCTTCACTTTCTTCAGAAGTGAGCTCTAGTTCTCCACCATGAGCTTTTACGATATCATTGGTGATAGACAAGCCCAAACCGGTTCCTTCAGTTCCTTTTTTTGTGGTAAAGAAAGGCTGAAAAACGTTGGCTTTAATGTGTTCCGGTATTCCCGGCCCGTTGTCTTCAATTTTGATAACTATTTTGTCCTCTTTTTTTTCTGTTGAAACAGAAAGTTTTGCTTTATAGGTATCCTCAGAGCTATTGAGTTTATCTCTCATGGCATCAAATGCGTTATTACACAAGTTTAAAATTACTCGACTAAAGTCTTCAACAATAAGAGGAAATTTTTCAATGGTATCATCCAGTTGAACATCAATATCAACGTTAATAGGCTTTTTACCGGCTCTCATACCATGAAAAGCAAGATTAACGTATTCTTTAACAAGATGATTTAGCTCAACCGGTTCCATAACTCCATTTCCTCCACGTGAATGCTGAAGCATAGATTTTACAATACCATCAGCACGAGTTCCATGTTGATGTATCTTGCGAAGGTTAGCCTCTATATCATCGAGAATATCATTAATGTCTTCAGATGATATTTGTAACGTATTCATCTCATCTTTAACTTCCCCGATAAGTTCAATACTTAAATCAGAGAAATTATTTACAAAATTGAGCGGATTTTTTATCTCGTGGGCTATTCCTGCGGTTAACTGCCCTAAGGAAGCAAGTTTTTCCTGTTGTACAAGTTGTTCTTGCGCAGCTCTTAAATCTGTTAAAGCTGCCTGTAGTTTCTGATACGCCTCGGCATTTTGAATGGCTATACCAACATTAGAAGCAATAGTTGTTAATAAACGTTGATCGTTTTCATTAAATCGATTTTCCTGCTCTTTGCTTTGAACACTAATAACACCAAATGCTGTGTTACCTGCTATAATTGGAACCCCTAAATAAGATGCAACATCAACCCCTTTGCGTACAGCCTGAATTTCATCATAAGCTTTATCTAGGTTTTGATTAATTAAAAGTGGCTTTTTACTTGTTATAATACTTTCTGTAATCCCATTTCCAAATTTTCTAGGACCACTTACTTCTCCATGAATATAAGGGAAGTTTAACATGTCGGTTTTTCGGTCATGCAATGCCAAATAAACCACATCAGCTTTGAAAGTTTCAAACATTTGTTCACCAACCAATTTGATTAATGCATCAAACTCTAATTGAGAAACAATCGCACGGCTAATATTATTTACGGTCTGAAGTTCTGCTGCACGTTGTTCTGTTTCACCAAGTAGCCGGGTAGTTTCATTAAAGAGTCGTGCATTTTCCAAAGCCACACTCATACTATTGGTAAGAGTAGTTACAAGTCGTAAATCGGATTCACTAAATGCGTGCTCTTTCTCAACATTTTGCAGGCTTATTGAGCCGATTACTTTATCACCAACAATCATCGGAACAAAAATAGCTGATTTTGGAGGCAGGCCTTTACTAATCCCGCTTTCAGTATCGCCCATTTTTTTGGCGTTTTCTATATAGTCATCATTAATAAGAATGGTTTCTTTCGTTTCCACTAATCTCTTATTAGCCCAAATGAACGGCCTTGGTTCAATAAAAAGGCGTTCGCCATTTTCAATAGCAAATTCCCAAGTTTCAATTTCATTCTTTTGGTCAAATGTGCGGATAATCATGGTTTGAGTATTCAATACTTCGCACATTCTGTTACCCACAAGACTATAAATAGCGCTCATATCCATCTCGCGTACCAACCCTTCCTGTACGCTATTAATTACGGCTAATTCGGCATTTCTTTGCTCTGTTTCTGCAAGAAGTCGGTTTGTTTCGTTAAAAAGGCGTGCATTTTCCAGAGCTACGCTCATACTATTTGCAAGGGTGCTCAACAGTCTGACATCCGATTCACTAAAAGCATGATCCCTGTCGAGGTTCTGAAGAGTTACATACCCACGTACCTCACCTCCTACTAACATAGGAACGTAAACTGCTGATTTAGCTAACCTGGTTCCCGGAAGCGGCTTGAAAGTTTTCTCGTTAATTTCTGCCATTGCCTGACCTGCATTTTCATTGAACAGTAGCGTTTCTCGATCTGAAATAATTTTCTCTCTTACTTTATCATATTGCCTGCTACTTGGATAAAGACGACCACCATCTTCATATACATACATCCAATGTTCCATTTTGTCATCGTGCGTAAAAGTGACAATACCGGTAACCTGAGCATCAAATAAATCGCGGATCCGGTCACCAACCAGATCATAAATGCCTTGCATATTCATTTCTGCTACAAGGCCTTCTTGTACACTATTAATAACTGCCAGTTCTGCATTGCGCTGTTCAGTTTCGTTGAATAGGCGTGCATTTTCCAAGGCTACACTCATACTGTTTGCCAAAGTGCTTAGCAGGCGGACATCAGAATCATCAAATGCATGTTCTTTATCCAGATTTTGAAGACTTACATATCCCCGAACTGTATCCCCAATACTTAATGGCACAAAGAGCATGGATTTTGGAAACTCAGTTCCCGGTACGGCTTTTGGAGCCTCTCCGGTAATAGTAGTGAAGGCTTCACCTGCGTTTTCTTTTATATCGATGAGTTTATTTGTATTGATTAAACGCTGACGAATTTTATCAATTGGGCGGGGATCAACATAAAGTCTTTTACCGTTTTCAAAAATGTATTGAAAAGACTCCTTTTTATTGTCGTGATCAAAAATACAAATTGCGGTAACCTGCGAATCAAATAAATCTCGAATACGCTCTCCAACCAGATCATAGATCCCTTGCATATTCATTTCAGCAACAAGACCTTGCTGCACACTATTAATTACAGCCAGTTCAGCATTTCGTTGTTCCGTTTCGTTGAACAGTCGAGCGTTTTCCAGTGCCACACTCATACTGTTTGCAAGAGTACTAAGTAGTCGTACATCGGAATCGCTAAAGGCAAATTCCATATCAATATTCTGTAGACTTACATAGCCACGAACTATATCACCTACCATAAGCGGAACAAAAAGTACTGACTTTGGAAGTTCAGTTCCGGGAATAGCCTGAGGTTCAACCCCCATTATCTCTGACAATCGTTCTTTAAAATGTTCATTGATAAGTATCAGATCTTTCTCGTTAATGAGTTTTTTACGGAAGGAGTCAATTTTACGTGGCTCAGGATAATGCCGTTCTCCTTTCTCGTGACTAAATTGAAAAAATTCAGTTTCCATTTCATGATCAAAGGTACTGATAGCCGTTACCTGTGCATTAAAAAGCTCACGTATTTTATTTCCTACTAAATCATAAATACCTTGAAGATCCATTTCTGCTACAAGGCCTTGCTGCACACTGTTAATTACAGCAAGCTCGGCATTTCGTTGTTCGGTTTCGTTAAATAGACGAGCGTTTTCTAATGCCACGCTCATACTATTAGAGAGCGTACTCAATAGTCTTACATCTGAATCACTAAAAGCATTTTCCTTATCAAGGTTTTGTAAACTAACGCACCCTTTTACTTCATCACCAACTATGAGCGGTACAAAGATTAGGGATTTTGGGAGCCGGGTTCCTGGTACTGCAATATGTTCTTTTCCGGTAACATTAAATATCGTTTCGTCGGCATTTTCATTAACAAGAAGTAGTTTCTTGTTTTTTATAATCCATTCACGAATATGATTTAATGGTCTGGGTTCCGGATAAAGTCGTTCTCCATCTTCAAATAAATATCTGAAGATTTCCAAATTAGTCTCTTGGTCGAAAGAATAAATACCGGTAACCTGTGCATCGAATAATTCTCGTATTCGCTCACCAACAAGGTCGTAGATCCCTTGCATATCCATTTCTGCTACAAGGCCTTGCTGCACACTGTTAATTACAGCAAGCTCGGCATTTCGTTGTTCGGTTTCGTTAAATAGACGAGCATTTTCCAGTGCCACGCTCATACTGTTGGCTAAAGTACTAAGTAGTCTAACATCCGATTCACTAAAGGCATTCTCACGATCAATATTTTGAAGGCTTACATAACCGCGAACTTTATCCCCAATGCTTAACGGAACATAAATCATAGATTCCGCAAATGTTGTTCCCGGAACAGCTATTGGCTCATCACCAGTAATTTCTTTATAAGCTTCTCTGCTGTTTTCATTAATTAAAATGAGCTTTTGAGTCTTAATTAGGCTTTTTCGAATTTTGTCGATTGGCCGAGGATTTGCTTTAATTCGTTGTCCATCTTCAAATAAATAGTGAAAAATTTCTACTTCCTTATCATAGTCAAAGGTAGAAATAATAGTTACCTGAGCATCAAACAAATCTCGAATACGATCACCAACTAAATCGTAAATACCTTGCAAATTCATCTCAGCTACAAGGCCTTGCTGCACACTGTTAATTACTGCAAGCTCGGCATTTCGTTGTTCGGTTTCGTTGAATAGACGAGCATTTTCTAATGCCACGCTCATACTATTAGCAAGTGTACTTAAGAGACGTACATCAGAATTTATGAAGGCATTTTCAATTTCTATATTCTGAAGGCTTACATAGCCCTTTACGGTGTCGCCTAACGTTAAAGGAACAAATAGAGCTGATTTAGGTAATTCAGTTCCGGGGATTGCTTTTGGCTCAACCCCTAAAATTTCAGCTACTTGTTCCTTTAAGTTGGTATTAAGTAGGATGAGCTTTTTATCATCAATCAACTTCTGTCGAAAGGCGTCAATTTTTCTAGGCTCCGGATAAATTCGTGTATCGCTTTCGAAATTGTATTCAAAGTATTCTTGATTGGTTTCGTAATCGAAGGAGACAATGGTTACAGACTTCACATTAAACATGTTTTTAATCTTCTCTCCCACAAGATCGTAAATCCCTTGGCGATCCATTTCTGCAACTAAACCTTCTTGAACACTGTTTATTACAGCCAGTTCTGCATTTCGAAGTTCGGTTTCGTTAAGAAGCCGGCCATTCTCAAGAGCGGTGCCCATGCTACTAGCCAGAGTATTTAATAATGAAATATCAGATTCACTAAATGCATGCTCTTTGTCTAAATTTTGAAGGCTTACATACCCTCTAACTTCATTGCCAAAGATCATCGGAACAAAGAGAATAGATTTTGGGAGAATAGTACCTGGAACGGCTTTAGCAGGAACACCGGTAATTTTTTCTACTTCTGTTGCAAGGTTTTCATTTATAAGAATATGATGTGAAGAATTGATTAGCCTTTCTCTAACTTTGTCGTAGGGTCTTGGCTCCGGATAAATCCTTTTTCCATCTTCATACAAGTATTCGAAGTGCTCAATTTTGTTTTCTAAATCTAGCGTATAAATACCAACTACTTGAGCATCAAAAACTTCCCTGATTTGATCACCGGCTAGTTCATAGATACTACTCATATCCATTTTAGCTGCGATTCCTTTTTGAACTCTAGTAATTAGAGCTAATTCGGCTTCGAGCTGCTCCATCGTTTTTGAGATGCCCGTAGCTCCTTTTTTTTTCTTATCCGATTTCATTTAAACCTAATCATAATTATATCCAAGCGTATGAATGTATTGCACACAATAAAAAGCACATCAATATCATAGCTAGAGACGGGATTTCCAAGTACTTTTTATAGCGCCCGAGAAATTAGAGAAGCGAATTCCAATTCTGGTTTATGAGATTTAGATTAAGTAAATTATTCTATGAAAACGGCTAATTTATACCTTTTCAGCCAATTCTAACCATCGAAACTCTTTTTCTTCAATCTCTTGTTTAATTTCAGCATAATCTAAAGAAAGCTCCTGAAGTTTTTCGTGCTCTTTCTCTGAACTCATTTTGGGTTCAATTTCTGTTTTCTGTACTTCCGGTTTTTCTATCTCTTGTTCTAACTTTTGATATTCTTTTTTTCGTTAAAGCTGAGTTTAGGGTGAATTTGGCCTGTCATCGTGGACACAGAACAAACAATCCAGCTAGGTTATTTTGAAGAGAAAGGTTTTG
>TARA_R110002072_G_scaffold110599_5_pt1 | contig 21044 bp, 26 predicted proteins | sample TARA_R110002072 | Tara Oceans TARA_R110002072 (sample SAMEA4397118) | marine metagenome | biome: Polar Biome; feature: [SRF] surface water layer (ENVO:00010504); material: water (ENVO:00002006), including particulate matter (ENVO:01000060) such as... | depth 5 m | reverse complement strand
TGTATTCTGGGACAACAATCCATTAGAAGGGTTTCCTCAAAACAACTAAAAAAGAAATATTATGAAAAATACATTTTTAAAATTATCATTATTCTCAGTTGCTTTTCTTCTGTTTGCGTGTAGCGATACAGACAAGCTAATTGATGATGTTTTTGACGATACAACCTCTGGAGGTATCCTTAGAACCCTTGAGGCTTCAACAGATTTACCAATTGGTCTAACAGATACCGGTGTAGAACTTCTTTTGGAAATTCAAGATGAAGAAGACGGTGATTTATCAGACCGTATCAATGTGTACGCAAGTTTTGTACACGTTACCGGTGGTGGTGCAAACGACAGAGATGAAGCACTTTTAAAAACCATTACCAGCGATCAATTTATATTGGGGGAGCGTTTGCCACGTGCTTTAGTACAAACTAATTTACCAGAATTGCAGGCTTTACTCAATTTGGGCGATGACGACTTTACCGGGGGTGACCGTTTTATCATTCGCGTTGAATTGGTCTTTAAAGACGGTAGAAGATGGAGCAATGACAATGCCTCTCAAAGTGTCTTGGGGAATGCATTCTTTAGTTCTCCCTTTGCTTATGACGCCAATGTAACTTGTGTCGTTCCTGAAGAAAGTTTCGTTGGAAGCTATACTGTTACATCTGCTGGAGCAGGTGTTTTAGGAATACAAGTTTGGGCAGAAGGAACTGTTGTTACAATGGTTGCAGATGGTGGTCCAACAAGACGTTCTTTTGACATTGTTCACATTCCTGATGCAGGTGTAGGACAACCCGCTACTACCTTTGCTTTTGACCTTGTTTGTGGTAATGTTAATATTGCCTCAAATCAAAGCACTGGTTTACAATGTACATCCGGTTTGTTTTATGGCCCTGCACCAAGTGGAGAAACTGGAAGCTATGATGCAGGAGATGATTCTGTAATTACATTTGTATTTACAGATAATTCTGGAAGTGATTGTGATGAAGCACCACAGAATGTAACTGCAACACTTACCAAAAATTAAAATAATTTATTTAATATTTTTTAAAACCCGCCAATTGGCGGGTTTTTTGTTTAAAATTAAAAGCATTATATAATTTAACATTAATTTAACTACATATATTAGGAATAATAAGGGGGGGGGTAAATTGTACTATGTTTAACCCCTAAATTTATACTTATGAAAACAAAATTGTTAATTTTAGCTTTAACAGCTACCGTGATGTTTGGTTTTTCAAACAATCCTGTGTACCCGGATTATGTACCGGAAAAAACCATTCAAAAATTTGAGAATGAATTTTTAAAAAAGATGACAAATATTAATCTCATCAATCATATTGCAGAAAATTTTATTTCATTATTTGATAATGTGAATACCATTCACGCTCAATATTCTGAAGAAAACGGGTATTACTATCTTGTTTTTGGTGAAAAGGAAAACACATCAAAAATTGAATTACTTCAAATTGAAAAAGAAGATTATTTGAATGAAAGGTACACTTATATTGATTTTTCAAATATTAAAAATAATGGTTCTGAAGGATATTGTTATAAAGGCATTGGTAGTAGTTTTCCTCCAGGATGTCCTACAGCTGAACAATGTGTAAATAGTTTTACAGGTTTTTGTGCTACAATAATCTGCGGTGTTTGGAACGGCAGGGAATGTATCCAACAATAATCATTATTCTGTTATCTTTAACAACACTCGCAAATAGCGGGTGTTTTTTTATACCTTTGTTGTATGCAAAAAGAAACACAAATCATTGGCATAAGAGCTATTATTGAGAGCATACAAGCCGGTATTACCATAGACAAAGTATTTATACAAAAAAACACCCAAGGCGAGTTGATGAACAGTTTACTCAAACTGTTGAAACAAAAATCCATTAACTTTTCCTATGTGCCCATTGAGAAAATCAACAAACTCTCACAAGGCAATCACCAGGGAGCCGTTGCCAGCATCTCCCCTATTTCATTTGTAATGCTTGAGGCACTAGTTGAAAGTGTATTAGAAACGAAAGAAAATCCTTTGTTTTTAATTCTTGACCAATTGTCTGATGCCCGCAACTTTGGCGCGATTATAAGAACCGCATCCTGTACAGGTGTAGATGGCATTATCATTCAAAAACACGGTGCTGCTCCTGTAAATGCAGACACTGTAAAAACCTCTGCCGGTGCCGTCTTTCAAGTGCCCATATGCAAGGTAGATCACATCAAAGATGCGGTCTATTATCTTCAAGCATCAGGAATCCAAGTTATTGCTGCAACAGAAAAAGGGTCACAAACTATTTATGAAATGGATTTAAAACCGGCAACAGCTTTAATAATGGGCTCAGAAGATAAGGGTATTAACCCGTCTGTATTAAAAATAATTTCGGCGAAAGCAAAACTTCCTATGCAAGGCGAAATTGCTTCCTTAAATGTTTCTGTTGCTTGTGGTGCCTTTTTGTATGAAGCAGTAAGGCAACGGCTATAAATGTGCCACAGAGTTTCACAGAGTAGCCACAGAGTTAAACGGAGTGATTTAAGGTTTTTATCATTCCTCTCTCTTTTTAAAAGTGTAAGTAATTTTAACTTTAGGCAGTATCGTTTCAGTTGATTCGCTATTGGTATTTGGTGCCTGGAATTTGATATTTTGGTATTTGGTGCTTGTAAATTCTTCTTTTTCTTCTTTGGGAGTGGGCACAAAATTTCCGTTTTCATCGAAATGCTTCATAAAGGCGTCATCCTCTTCCTTATAATCTTCTTGTTCCCATTTGTAGATTTTTGGTTTTTCGATTTTCGTTTTAAACAAAAAAGAGAATAAAAATCCAACAAAAAGTCCAGAAAGATGTCCTTCCCAAGAGATTCCCTTCTCTATGGGAAATACATACCACAACATACCGCCATATAAAAAAACGATGATTAATGACAAAGCAATCAATCTGTAATAGGACGAAAATACTCCTTTAAAAAAAAGAAAGGAAACAAGCATATACACCATTCCACTGGCACCAATATGATAAGAAGGGCGACCAATAAGCCAGGTGATAAAACCTGTAAGCAATAAGCCAAATAAAAGTACCCGCCAGCTATCCTTGTTATAAAAGTAAAATAAAGCGGTTGATAAAACCAAAAGTGGAATGCTATTGTTAAATAGATGCTTGACACTTCCATGAATGAAGGGGCTAAACAGAATACCTTTCAATCCCTCAAGTGTTCTGGGATAGACTCCCCACGAATTAAAAATAACACCAAATCGTATTTCAAACCAATAAACCAACCAGATTGTTAACACAAACAAGATGGGATACCCAAGTGTAGCTGTCTTAAAAGAAAATGGATTGTCTGTATTTTTCATAAGATTCCGAGAATCTAGCTGTCGGCAGACAGGGGCGGGTTACCTCCTATGTGCACCCGCAATTAGTATTTTATTCTTAACCCAAAAACTCTGCCGTAATAAAGATACTGAAATTGTGGCAGTATTGTCCTCACCTCTAACCCCTCTCCATACTTCGACACTTCGGCACTTCGGCACTTCGGCAAGCTCAGTCTACCACAAGCTCAGTGTACCACAAGCTCAGTGCAGCGCTTTGCTCAGTAACCGGAGAGGGGAACTAAAAGACCTTCCCAAACCCTCCCCAAAAGGGAAGGAACAAAAAAATAGCCAAACACCAAACACCCAACACCCAACAATAAAAACATTTCTCAATCAATATCCTTAAAAATTAAAAAATCAATAACTTTACGGAATGAGTATTCCATTAGCAGAGCGCATTCGACCAAAAACATTAGATGACTACATCAGTCAGCGGCATCTGGTGGGTGAAACCGGTGTTCTCACTGCTCAAATCAAACAGGGTATAGTGCCTTCTATGATTTTTTGGGGACCACCGGGAACCGGAAAAACCACACTGGCAAATATCATTGCTAATGAAAGTGGGAGACCCTTTCATACCCTTAGCGCCATAAGCAGTGGTGTAAAAGATGTTAGGGAAGTCATCGAAAAAGCCAAAAAAGGCGACGGGCTTTTCACCACTAAAAATCCCATACTTTTTATTGACGAAATACATCGTTTTAGCAAATCACAGCAAGACTCCCTTTTGGGAGCGGTCGAAAAAGGCTGGATTACTTTAATAGGCGCCACCACAGAAAATCCCAGCTTTGAAGTGATTGCTGCACTTTTATCACGCTGTCAGGTTTATGTGTTGAAGCCGTTTGAAAAAAGTGACTTAGAAGCCCTTTTAAAGCGAGCAATTGAAAAAGACAACTACTTACTCCAAAAAAACATAAAACTTCAGGAAACAGAAGCACTTTTAAGGCTTTCAGGCGGTGATGCCAGAAAGTTACTCAATATGTTTGAACTCGTTATTCAATCTGAAACGGGAAACAAAATCACGATTACCAATGATATGGTTATGCAAAAAGTGCAGCAAAAAACCGTGCGCTATGACAAAACAGGTGAGCAACACTATGATATCATTTCGGCATTTATAAAATCCATTCGCGGCAGCGATCCCAATGCCGCTGTCTATTGGCTTGCCAGAATGATTGCCGGCGGTGAAGATGTGAAGTTTATTGCCCGCAGATTGCTTATCTTAGCCTCTGAAGATATTGGAAACGCAAATCCCACTGCTTTAGTGATTGCAAACAACACGTTTCAGGCAGTTGCAACCATTGGTTACCCAGAATCGAGAATTATTTTGAGCCAGTGTGCTATATACCTGGCCAATTCACCCAAAAGCAATGCGAGTTACAGGGCAATTGATGATGCATTGGCAACTGTTCAAAAGACAGGTGATCTTGAAGTGCCGCTTTCGATACGGAATGCACCCACAAAACTGATGAAGGAATTGGGATATGGAGACAATTATCAATATGCTCATAATTATGAAGGTAATTTTGTTCCCCACGAATTTCTTCCGGAAGAAATCTCAGGAAAAACATTTTATGAGCCGGGAAATAATGTTAAGGAGAATGCATATCGAAATTATTTGAAGTCACTTTGGAAAAATAAGTATGGGTATTGATGTTGGGTGCTGGGTGCTGGGTGTTGGGTGTTGGGTGTTGGGTGTTAATGTTAAGATATCTTTAAATTAAAAAGTATTTTCAGTAAACTAAAATTTTAAATATCATGAGTTTCAAATTTGAAAAATTAATTATTTGGCAGAAAGCAATGGATTTTGGGGAAGAAATTTTTGAAATTTCAAAAAAGTTTCCTAAGCTTGAATTGTATAATCTTTCAACTCAGATATTAAAAGCGGGTGATTCTATTGCTTTAAATATTTCTGAAGGTAGTATTGAACAATCAAATAAAGAGTTCAATAGGTTTTTAGGATATTCTGTTAGGTCACTTGCAGAAGTTGTGACTTGTTTATATAAAGCGAAGAGAAGAAAATATATAAGTGATGAAAATTTTAAATCACTTTATGACAGATCCTATCATCTTATGAATATGATTATTTCTTTTAAAACAAAACTAAAATAAATCACCCCGCATCCAGCACCCAACATCCAGCCAAATCAACAAACTTAACTTTAAACAGACTTAACTTAATAATAAATGAAAGGAAAACTAGTAAAAGACAAAGCCACCCCGAGAGGGAAATATCCGCACGTAAAACGAGTGGGCGATTTTATTTTTGTTTCAGGAACGAGTTCGCGTAAAGCAGATAACACCTTTGCCGGTGTGGAACAAGTGGACGAAATTGGAAGCATGAAACTCGATATCGAAGCACAAACCCGTGCCGTCATTGAAAACATAAGAGATTTTCTCGCAGAAGAAGGTGCCGGCTTGGAAGACATCGTCGATGTAACCAGTTTTTTAGTGAATATGAACGACTTTGCTGGCTACAACAAAGCCTACGGGGAGTATTTCACCACAGAGGGCCCTACACGAACTACAGTGGCTGTTCATCAACTACCCCACCCGCATTTGCTGGTGGAAATTAAGGTGATGGCTCATAAACCTTTGTAGTTACGGGTTTCGGGTTTCGGGTTCAATGTTTCGAGTTGTGGAATAAACAGATAAAATGGCTACAATTAAACAATTTGAAGATTTAGAAATTTGGCAATTAGCAAGAGAGCTTTGTCAAGATATTTATACTATTGCCCAAAATTCCGGTTTGAAAAAAAATTACAAGTTATTTGATCAAATAGACGGTTCATCAGGTTCTATTATGGATAATATCGCTGAAGGTTTTGAAAGAAACGGAAATAAAGAATTTGTTTATTTTTTATCAATTTCAAAAGGTTCTTGTGGTGAAACTCGCTCTCAATTATATCGTGTTTATGATAGAAAATATATTAACGAAGAGGTATTTGAAAAGTTAAAAAAGAAAACAATCGTTTTAGGACAAAAAATTGGTTCATTTATGAATTATCTTTCATCCAGTGAATACAAAGGCACAAAATTCAAATAACATGAAACCCGAAACACGAAACACGGAACACGAAATACAAAACTTCATCAACGGAAACTTCCAAAATCCGAAGTCCGGCGAATGGATTGACAATTACGACCCCTCCTGCGGTGAGGTGTATGGGAAAATCCCCAATTCCTCAAAAGCAGATGTGGAGGAGGCTGTAAACGCTTCTGCGAAAGCATTTACTTCTTGGTCAAATACCACAGTTGAAGAACGCAGCAAAATACTCCTCAAAATAGCTGATGCGATTGAAGCCAAACTCCAGTTCCTCGCTGAAGCAGAATCCAAAGACAATGGCAAACCTGTTTCATTGGCAACTGCGGTTGACATTCCAAGGGCAGCGAGTAACTTTCGGTTTTTTGGGCACGCCATTACACAATTTGCAAGTGAAGCACACGAAAGTGTTGGGCACCAAACAGTGAATTTCACCCTTAGAAAACCATTGGGTGTTGTGGGCTGCATTTCGCCTTGGAACCTCCCACTCTATTTGTTTACCTGGAAAATTGCCCCGGCATTGGCAGCAGGAAACTGCGTGGTTGCCAAACCCAGCGAAGTTACTCCAATGACTGCTTTTCTTTTAGGTGAAATTTGTAATGAAGCCGGATTGCCAAAAGGAGTTTTAAACATCATTCACGGCTTGGGACATACCACAGGACAAGCCATTATTGAGCATCCACAAATCAAGGCAATTTCTTTTACAGGAGGAACGGCCACCGGTGAGCATATAGCACGAACGGCTGCTCCGATGTTTAAAAAACTTTCGCTTGAACTGGGCGGAAAAAACCCCAACCTCATATTTGCAGATTGTGATTATGACAAAATGCTTGATACGACTGTGCGTTCCTCATTTGCCAATCAAGGCCAAATCTGTTTATGCGGTTCACGTATTTTTGTGGAAGCACGTATTTACGAAAAATTCAAAACTGATTTTGTTGCACGTGTCAAAGCATTAAAAGTGGGACATCCTTCTGAAAAAGAGAGTAGTCTTGGCGCTTTGGTCTCCAAACCACATCTTGAAAAAGTACTTTCTTATATAGAAGATGCACACCATCAGAATGCTAAAATACTTTCAGGCGGAAACCGAGTAATTGTACCGGGATATGAAAAGGGGTACTATCTAGAACCCACTGTCATTGAGGTAAAAACCAACCAATGCAAACTCAACCAAGAAGAAATTTTTGGTCCGGTGGTCACAATAATGCCTTTTAAAACCGATGAGGAAGCTTTAGCAATGGCGAATGATGTGCGTTATGGTCTTTCAGCAACTTTATGGACCAATAACCTCAACCGAACCATGCGTTTCAGTAATGAATTGCAAACCGGAATTGTTTGGGTCAATACCTGGATGATGCGCGATTTGAGAACACCCTTTGGTGGAATGAAAGACAGTGGTGTGGGCCGTGAAGGGGGATTTGAAGCGCTTCGATTTTTTACAGAACCTAAGAATGTTTGTATTCAGTATTCTTAGAAATTTAAAATCCTTAAATTTGAAAATAAAATTTTAACTTAAATAAAAAGACACCCGCCTGCGCGGGTGCAGGTTATGACAAAAAAACTAAGAATAAACGGCCATTCACACCTGCTACCCTATCCTGAGGAAATTCCTCAGTTTATGAAAGACAAAGGCATTTTTTGGGTAGATAAAGACCGAAAGTTTATGCTCCAAAAAAACTGGAGCCGCCCGGTAACAGATTCCAGCTTCTTTCTAAATGAAAAACTGGAGTGGATGGAGCGCAACAATATTGACCATGCTGTGGTACTTAACCTTTCACAATTGTATGGAAACGGCTTGCGGGTAGAAGAAATGAAACAGGCACTGCGTTTTCAAAATGACTTTAATGCCCGCATCCAAAAAGAAAATCCTTCAAAATTTACAACAGGATTTGTGGTTCATCCGGGACTTTTAAAGGGCGCCATGTGGGAAATGGAACGTTGTGTGGAAGAACTGGGGATGCAATTACTTTGTCTTCCCACTCACTATATGGATACCATAGGAACCTGGCGTTGTATTTTTGATGAAGAAAACGAAGAACTCTTTGAACTAGCCAGTAAATACAATCTGGCAGTTGAAATACATCCTTATGACGGTGAAAAGTTTATTCTACTTGAAAATACTTCCTGGCGTTTTCACCTCATCTGGATGCTGGCACAATGTGCAGATGCTTATCACTTTCTCACGCTGAATGGATACCAAGATAAATATCCCGGAATGCGCACTTGTTTTGCTCATGGTGGTCAATTAGCACAAATCAATCTGGGACGACGCATTCAAGGATTTGATGGCAGACCAGACTTATTTGAAGGCAAACAACACCCCAGAAAAGCCGTGGGACATAAAAATATTTTCTTTGACACATTGGTGCACGATACTGGTTCGCTTGGTTTGTTAGTAAAAAACCAAACCTCAAAACAAGTCATTATGGGCCTTGATGACCCCTATCCGCTTGGCGAAATGGAAAGTGAACAACAATCCTCTTATCCCGGCAAAATTCTTGACTTAGCCAAAGAACAAAAGATACTAACCGAAACTGAATGTGACGCCATCTGGAGCGACAATGTGATTCAATGGCTTTGTGGTGATGATGAGAAAGCAAAACAAAAGTTAATCAATAGAATTACCGGATAATGGATTTTATTTCTGAAGAACTTGACAACTATGTAATTGAACATACCCAGTCTGAACCTGAATTATTACAACAATTAAATCGGGAAACTCAGGCAAAGGTGCTACAGCCCAGAATGCTAAGTGGGCACTATCAAGGAAGGGTGTTGAGTATGATTTCAAAATTGGTGTCTCCAAAAACCATACTGGAAATTGGCACATATACCGGTTATTCAGCGCTTTGCATGATGGAAGGCATTCAAGAAGATGGAATGCTTCATACCATTGACCACAATGAAGAATTGTTATCGCTACAGCGAAACTATTTTGATAAATCAGGGTTTGGTGAGCAAATTATTCAACACACGGGTGAAGCCCTTGAAATTATTCCAAAAGTGGAAGGTCCTTTTGATTTAGTGTTTATTGATGCTGACAAAGAAAATTATTGCAATTATTTTGAACTTATTCTTCCAAAAATGAAAACGGGTGGTGTTATTTTATCTGATAATGTGCTATGGAGCGGAAAAGTTTTGGAAAAACCCAAAAGAGATGATATCGACACTCGTTCACTTATTGCCTACAACAAGCTTTTAAATACGCATCCCAAAGTAGAAAGTGTTTTGTTGCCCATAAGAGATGGTTTAACAATTACACGAGTTAAATAATTTCATTGGCACTACACTAGGGCATTCAAATGGGTGTTGCATCTTTTGTAAAATAAAAAGGCCAGCAAACAACCCATAAAGGCTCCAAAAATCAAATCGGATGGAAAATGAACCCCCACAAATATTCTACTTAAGGCAAACAAAAACGGGAATAAAAAGACCAGCCAAATCCAAGAAAATTTCTTTCTTAAAACTAAATAGGCAAAGGTTGCGATTGCAAACGAATTTGAAGCGTGGCCAGAATAAAAACTATACCCTCCGGGACGCTTTAAAATTCGTATCATTTCTGATATTTCAAGAAGATTATTGGGTCTTAAACGAGCTACACTAAATTTTGTAAGAGCCATTAAAAGAAGGCTAAGGGCAACCAAACCTAAAAAATAAAGGAAAACAATTTTTGCTTTTGGAGTTTCATATGCCTTGAAAATTAAATACAATAAAAGAGCAAACAAAGGAATCCAAACGGTCGTATTTGTAATGAATAACCAAAAGCCGTCAAGGGATTCAATACCGGAATTGTTCAGGTAAATAAATAAATCGATATCCCACTGCTTGATTTTTTCAATCATTTAAAATTGACGTTTCACCGGCCCGGTGATTTCATTGATATCTTCTTTGGCTTTTTCTATTTCTTTTTGTACATCCTGTGTGATATCAACATCAATCCCTCTCTCTTTAGCTCCCTTGGTAATTTCACTCTTAATATCATTAGTTGCATTTTTTATTTGTTTGATGCCTTTTCCTAGGCCACGAGCAATTTCAGGAACTTTATCTGCTCCAAAAACCATAAGGACGATAAAGAGTATGAAGCCAATTTCGGCCCCGCTTATAAATAAAGAAAATGCGTTTGATATCATATGACAAATATAGTGAAGTTTCTAAAGGCTTGAAAGAAATTATTCAGACGTCTTAAGATAGATTTTACTTTGCTTTTCAAGGAAATCCATCAATTTGAGTTCGTTGTTTTCTTTCAACAATTCTGCTGTGAAACCATTTTCAATAATAAAATAAATAAAATTTTCGATACGTTCTTCCGGGATGAGTAGTAATTCAGTAAAATAAGTTTTAGGGAAACGTTGATTTAGCGCGACAAAAGTAGCATCACCTCGTTGCATTTGCTCAAGTGAAGATTTTTTTTGAGAACGATCTCGATTTCTAAAAAGAGTTTCCCCTAGTAAATTCACAAAACCTAATAAATTAATAGTCCCAATGTGTTCTGTTGCCATTTTGCTTGTTTTATCCAAGGCACTGTTTTCAACACCACTGCTTTTATCATCGCTAAATTCAAACCCATACTCGAGATCTTCCCACGATAAATTGAAAGCTGGAAGCGGATCTGAAGTATTTATTCTAGCGGCATCCACAACAATATTACCAGTAAGGTCGTGGGGTCTCACTATTACTTCATCAAGTTGAAAAACTGCAGGATTTACATAAATTTTCATAACCTTAGAATCTACAATTCCTTCATCCACTATGACCGTAAATTTTTGAAATTGAAGTGCACTAAACAGCACCCTGTCATTGACTCCCACTTCAAGGTTAAATTCACCAATCTCGTTTGTGATTGTCCCCTTTTGGGAGGATACATTGTAAATAGATATGGCTCCAAGGTCCTCTCCGGAAGGCGCCGTGATGTTTCCTGCTACCATTACACGTTCAATTTGCTGAGAGAACACACTAAATGGAGAGAATAGAAGAATAAAGAGTAAAAGTTTTTGCATAGTTAAAATTACATTTTATTTCTTTTGCCAATTTTAAACAAGTGTTAAAACTTTATCCTTAAAAAATATTGTAATTTTAAGGTTTTAATGAGATTATAAAAAATTATGAAAAATTGCATTATCGCCAGCACCTCAACCGTTTATGGCGGAAACTACCTTGACTATTTATTGCCTGAGCTGAAACATTTTTTTGCAAATACTCAAGAGATTATCTTTATTCCATTTGCACAACCGGGTGGTTTAAGTTGTGATGACTACACGCAAAAAGTGCAAAACGCCTTTCAGCAGATCGATAAAAAAGTAGTGGGAATACACAGCTTTAAAAATCCAAAAGATGCGCTTGAAAATGCCGGTGGAATTTTTACGGGAGGAGGTAATACATTTAGATTAGTGAATGCACTTTACAAGAATGAGTTAATGAATGCTTTACGCGAAAGCATCCTCAACGGCACCCCTTATCTAGGCACCAGCGCCGGAAGCAATATCTGTGGCCTGACTATGCAAACAACAAACGATATGCCCATTGTTTATCCGCCAAGTTTTAAAACTTTGGGGATACTTCCTTTTAACTTGAACCCCCACTATCTTGACCCGGAACCCAATTCAACTCATATGGGTGAAACCCGTGAAACACGCATCAAAGAGTTTCACAGCATAAACAACTTACCCGTTGTGGGACTGAGAGAAGGCAGCTGGCTTGAAGTAAAGGGTGAAAATACGCTCTTAAAAGGGAATTTTGAGGCTCGCATTTTCCTGCAAAACAAACAAGCCTTTGAAATTCAACCTCTCACAGAATTAAATACCATTATTTAATGGATTACACAAAAATACTCAATGAAATAAGAGAGGAACTTTCCAATTTTAAAAATCCGGGAAAAGTTGCTACATACATTCCTGAGCTCTCCAAAGTTGATCCATTAAAATATGGGGTTCACTTATATTGCACAAGTGGAACTCATCACGCTTTTGGTGATACACAAGAGCGCTTTTCCATACAGAGTATTTCAAAAGTTTTTAGTCTTTCATTGGTTATGAGATTACTAGGGGACGACTTGTGGAAGCGAATGGATGTAGAACCCTCCGGGAATGCATACAACTCCCTTTTCCAGCTGGAACGGGAAAACGGAATTCCCAGAAATCCATTTATTAACTCGGGAGCCCTAGTATTGGCAGACATATTAGTTTCTGAATTTGAACAACCTAAAGACAAACTATTAAATTTTGTAAGGAATATTTCAGGGGTATCATCCATCGATTTTGATGAAAAAGTCGCTCAAAGCGAAAAAAAACACGGACACAGAAATGCCGCTTTAGCCAATTTGATGAAATCATTTGGAAACATAAAAAATGATATTTCAACTCTGCTGGACGTTTATTTTTTTCAATGCTCAATTGCTATGAGTTGTGAAGAACTAGCAAAAGCATTTATGGTGTATGCTAACGAAGGAAAAATCTTAAATAATGATGAAGAAATTTTAAACCCTATGAAAGTGCAACGCATCAATGCCTTGATGCAAACCTGCGGATTTTATGATGAAGCCGGCGAATTTGCTTTTAGAGTAGGACTTCCGGGAAAAAGTGGTGTGGGTGGAGGTATTGTTGCCATACACCCTGAAAAATACAGTGTGGCTGTGTGGAGCCCAAAATTGAATGAAAGGGGAAATTCACTTCTGGGAATGGAAACGCTGGAACGATTGACTACAAAAACAGGGCTGTCCATATTTTAAAAGCCATGCAAACATCAAAATTTGAAATAAAAGAAATCACCACAGAGCAAACTATAGCCGTGAGACACCCGGTATTAAGAGCCGGAAGGCCTCGTGAGGATTGTTATTTTCCGGGTGATGATTTGAGCACAACGGTTCATTTTGGGATTTTTGTAATGAATAAACTTGCAGGTATTGCTACATTTTTAGAACAAAATAATCCTAATTTTGATGGAAAGCATTTGCAATTGCGAGGAATGGCCGTTCTTGATCAATTTAAAGGAAAAGGGTATGGTAAACAATTGTTAAAAGCAGGAGAACAACTTGCATATCAAAAACAAAAGCAATACCTATGGTGTAATGCACGCATTATTGCAATACTGTTTTATGAGAATCAGGGCTTTAAAACTTTTGGTGATTCTTTTGAAATTCCATTAGTTGGCACTCACTTTGTTATGTACAAGAAAACAACAAACACTACCCATTCATGGTAAAAAATTTACTTTTCATATTTATACTTGCTGTTTTCTTTATCTCTTGTAAAGAGAAAGTGGAGGTAGTACCCGAAGTGACTATTGAAGAGATAGAATTGGATTCTCTCAATAGAATAAAAATGGTTTCCATAGACACTTTGTCTTTAGAGGCAATAAGTGACTCACTTATTCAATCATTTTATTTAAACAATCAATTAAAAACCTTTTGGGTCTCTGATCAGTCACGAGGAGCACTTGTCAACGAGTTATTAAAGGTTGAGGAGGAAGGGCTTTTTGAAAAACATTTTGATCTGGATAGCATTCAAAAACATGAAACTATCCTTGAAAAGTTATCTGATAAAGAATTGATATCCTATGACTTTTTACTTACAAAAAACCTTCTTCGTTACATATACAAGGTAAGTAAAGGAAGTATCAATCCTAAAGAAATGTATGAAGATTATGAGTTAAAACCGGATACTTTTGATTTTAAAACCACGCTGTTAAGGTTTCAAAAAGAAGATTTTGACAAGGTAATCAATGACATAAAACCTCAACATATAGTTTATAAAAAATTAAGAACAGCACTGGAACTCATAAATGAATTTCCAAATAAGAACCTACCCATTATTGAAATTGATGACAAACTAGAAATAAGTGACACAACAGAAACTGTCATTGCCCTAAAAGAAAGATTAATATTTTGGAAAGATTTAAAACAACAGGACAGTATTACCCCGGTTTTTGATGAAGAGACCGAACTGGCTGTTAAAAAATTTCAGATGCGTCACGGTTTGGCAACAGACGGGGTTGTGGGTGTGGGTACTTTATATGCTCTTAACAAAAACCCCGAAGAAAGAAGATTTCAAATTATAGCAAATATGGAGCGGTGGCGATGGTATCCACGCGACCTCGGTGATGATTATCTAATCATTAACATCCCTGACTATACCTTGCATGCTATCAAAAACAATGACACCACCAAGACAAACAGGGTTATAGTGGGTAAAAGCTCAAGAAGGACTCCTGTATTGACTTCTAAATTCAGTCATTTGGTTTTCAACCCCACCTGGACCATACCCCCCACAATTAAGAAAAATGATATTGTTCCTTCCGTAAAAAAGGACAGGGGCTATTTAGCTTCAAAAAATATGACCGTTTATGACAGACAAGGCAATAAAGTGAGTGCCGAAGACTGGAATGAAAAAGACGCCCTTTCATACCGATATGTTCAAAGTCCTGGGGCCTATAACTCCCTTGGACTGGTAAAATTTATGTTCCCCAATCGTTTTATGGTGTACCTTCATGACACTAACTCCAGAAGTTTTTTTGACAAGGCAAACAGGTCTTTGAGTTCGGGATGTGTGAGGGTGCAAGACCCTTTTGATCTCGCAGCTTACCTTTTGGATGATGAAAAGAAATGGAGTTTGGAGACCATCAATGCACTGGTTAAAACAAACAATACAAAAGAAGCAAAAATGACAAAAGATGTCAATGTGCACTTATTCTACTGGACTGCCTGGAGTGAAAATGGTACTTTACAATTTCGGGATGACCTTTACAATAAAGACGAGGCTTTGTATAAAGCACTTTTAGAATTAGACTAACTGTGATTTTGTAAGATATTCGTCAGAAGGATAATATATAAACAAACATGATTTTTCCTTTATCAAATCGATGATGGTTTTACTCTCTTCCTTAGGCAATGATGGACATCCCAGGCTTCTGCCGAGTCTGCCGTGCTGTGATATGAAATTTTCAGATACATAATCTGCACCGTGAATCACAATGGCTCTTTCCCTGGCTTTGTCATTAATATTTTTTTCCAATCCATCCAGCCTAAGAGAATAACCATGCTTGCCAAAATAAGTTTCGGCAGTGGCATAAAACCCTAAACTGCTTTGAAAAGATTCCGGTATGTTTGAAAAAGATTTGGCATATTCATTTCCGGTATTTCGGCCATGTGCCACATAGGTTTGATGAAGTATTTCATTGGTTTGTAAATCAATAACCCAAAGCCGCTTTTCATTTGCAGATAGACTAAAGTCAACAACTGTCAGCAAATTCTTTTTTATTTTCCCGGTTTCCTCTAGAAGGTAATAACCATTAAGCGCCTTAGTAAAACTGTCTTTAGTGGGCAATTCAAAATGGTTTGTATTCAAATTTTCATAGACCATTTCAGCCTTTGAAATTGTAGTTGTCGTAAATTTAGTTGTGTGGAGGATTGTGCTGCTTAAGTTGGTTGAATGGGAAATAAATCCAAACAACAAAATGGGGAGAATTTTGTATATCATTAATAATCTTTAGGTTAAACTTTTATTTGGGCTTTTCAAAAATAGAAATTAAATTGGAAAATCAAAATAAAAGAGTCATTAATTTTGCTTTTATATCTTTCTAACGAATCAAATTTTAATTTGTTATACTTAAAGTGCTAAAGTTTCAGAGAGAAAATGATCACATCTAAAATGAATAGAAAATACTTAGTACATTTGTAAGACAAACAAAACTATGAATAAAAAAGTCCTCTTGATGATTTTAGATGGTTGGGGAATAACACAAAACCCCACAGTCTCTGCGATAGTAAATGCAAAAACACCTTTTATTGACTCCTTATATTTAAAATATCCACATGCACAACTGCGCACAGATGGGCTCCATGTGGGCCTTCCGGAGGGGCAAATGGGAAACAGTGAAGTTGGCCACATCAATCTGGGTGCCGGTCGCATTATATATCAGGAACTTGCAAAAATCAATCTTGCTGTTAAAAATGACACCCTATCTCAAGAACCCGTTTTGAAAGAAGCTTTCGCTTACGCGAAAAATAATCATAAAAACATTCATCTTTTAGGACTGGTTTCAGATGGTGGTGTTCATTCTCATATAAATCACCTCAAGGGATTGCTCAATGCTTCAGCTAAAGAAGGTTTGAGTAATCAAACATTTGTGCACGCCTTTACTGATGGTCGTGATGTGGATCCTCAATCAGGAAAGAAGTTTATAGAAGAACTGCAAAACCATTTAAAAATTTCCGGTGGAAAATTAGCTTCCATTATTGGCAGATATTATGCTATGGATAGAGACAAACGCTGGGAACGCACCAAAAAAGCATATGATCTTCTGGTTCACGGTAAAGGCAATCTCTCTCAAAATGCACTTGAAAGCATACAGCAAAGTTATGACAATGGCATTACTGATGAGTTTATTGAACCCATCATCTTAACTGAAAATGAAATACCCATTACAACCATAGAACCAGATGATGTTGTTGTTTTCTTTAACTTCAGAACAGACCGTGGAAGACAACTCACTGAAGCGCTTACACAAAAGGACTATCACGAATATAATATGTCAACTTTACCATTGCATTTTGTAACGATGACAAACTATGATGACAATTACAAAAACATCAAAGTCATCTATAATAAAGACAATATCACTCAAACTTTAGGAGAAGTCATTTCAAGAGCCGGAAAAAAACAGATTCGCATCGCCGAAACAGAAAAATATCCGCATGTTACCTTTTTCTTTTCGGGTGGGAGAGAAGAACCATTTGCAGGTGAAAACCGCATCTTGTGTCCTTCCCCAAAAGTAGCAACCTATGACCTGCAACCGGAAATGAGCGCCTTTGAAATTAGAGATAAAATCATTCCTGAAATAAAAGATAAAACAGCAGATTTTATCTGTCTTAATTTTGCAAACCCTGATATGGTGGGACATACAGGTGTATTTTCAGCAGCTATAAAAGCTTGTGAAACTGTTGACAGCTGTTCAAAAAGCATTGTTGAAAAAGCATTAGAAAATGGATATACCACCATCATTATTGCCGATCACGGCAATAGTGAAACCATGGTCAACCCAGATGGATCTCCAAATACTGCACACACTACAAACCCGGTACCCATTATTGTTGTAGATCCTGAAATAAAATCAGTTGAAAATGGTATTTTAGCAAATATTGCTCCCACTATTTTGAAACTTATGGGAATTGAAAAACCCGAAATAATGAATGAAAAATCACTTATATAATTAAAATCATGAAAAAAATATTATTAATACTGCTAGTATCCACATTAATGATTGCTTGTGGAAATGAAAAAAAAGAAAACGAAGAAACTCAAAATGAAGAAACTGTAACTTATGAAGAAGAGGAAGAACTTCCCATACTTCTTGGTAAACAAGAAATAGCTGCCATAAAATCTGCTCCTTACACAAAATGGTTTATGGAAAACTACAAGTACAGCCCAAATCAAAAAAAACTGGGCCCTCTCAAAGCAGCACTTGAGGGAAAGAAGCTGACTATTTTTATGGGAACCTGGTGTGAAGACAGTCAAATGCAGGTGCCGGCATTGCTTAATGTTCTTGATGCTATCAAATATGACAGTTCAAACATCACATTAATTACTATGTCTGAAGACAAAGACACTCCCGAAGGATATGAAGACGGACATAACATTTTATATGTGCCCACAATTATTGTTTATGAAAACGAGGTGGAAATGGGAAGAATTGTTGAATACCCTGTTGAAAGTCTTGAAGCCGATTTACTGGCTATAGCAACAGGTGAAAAATATAAGCACTCATACGCAGACGAACAGGAATAATTCATTCCATATATTCTTTGTAATTTTGCCGGAATTATGAGAAATAAATCATTAACTATCGCCATCGATTTTGATGGTACATTGGTTGAGAATGCTTATCCAAAAATTGGAAAACCCGTTCTTTTTGCTTTTGAAACTTTAAAAGAACTTCAAGAGAAAGGCCATCGTTTGATTTTATGGACATACCGTCACGGTAACGAATTAGAAGAGGCCATAGCGTTTTGTAAAGCAAGAGAAATTACATTCTATGCCGTCAATAAAAGTTTCCCCGAAGAAGAATTTGACCATACCCAAAGCCGGAAAATTTTAGCAGACATATACATCGATGACAGAAATATTGGCGGATTGATGGAATGGGGCGAAATATACAGATTGCTCGTCAATGAAAACGGCGGACTCAAAAAGAAGAAAAAAAGCAAAGGGCTCTTCTCCTTTTTAAAAAAATAAAATATTCAAAATGATTATACCAAAATCAAAAGAAGAAATCGAATTGATGCGGCAAAGTGCGCTGGTTGTATCCCGCACATTGGGAATGATCGCTGCCGAGCTAAAACCCGGCGTAAAATTGAGTTATCTCGATCAACTTGCCGAAGCTTATATCAGAGAAGAAGAAAACGCCCTTCCCGGCTTTAAAGGTCTTTATGACTGCCCCTCCACCCTTTTAATCAGCGTAAATAATCAAGTCGTACACGGGCTTCCCACTGATATGGAAATCAGGGAAGGTGACATTCTCTCCATTGATTGTGGTGCCATTAAAAATGAGTATTATGGCGACCACGCCTATACATTTGCTGTGGGTGAAATAAAACCCGAAGTAGCAAAATTATTGGAAGTCACTAAAGAATCCCTATACAGAGGAATCAGGGAATTCAAATCCGGTAACCGTGTGGGTGATATTGGATTTGCGATTCAAAATTATTGTGAAAGCTTTGGATATGGTGTTGTAAGAGAACTTGTGGGTCACGGACTTGGTAAAAAACTTCACGAAGACCCTGAAATCCCTAATTACGGAAAACGCGGACGCGGAAAAAAATTCATTGAAGGTATGACCATCGCCATTGAACCCATGATAAATATGGGGACGCATCGTGTAAAACAACTCAAAGACGGATGGACCATCGTAACCGATGATGGCCAACCCAGTGCCCATTTTGAGCACAATGTAGCCTTAGTTGACGGCAAACCCGAGCTGCTTTCCACATTTGGATACATCTACAAAGTGCTGGGTATTGAAAGTGATGAGGAAAGTGAGTTTAGACAAAAAGAATTGGTGCTTTAGATCTAAGAAAGCATTTTTTGAAATGTGAGCATAAGGTTATTTCACGGAGTTACACTGAGGAACACAGAGACACACAGAGAAAATAGAGATGATTGAAGAAGAGTTGACAGATAAAATTATAAATGCTGCTATAGAAGTGCATCGTTCACTTGGTCCGGGTTTATTGGAGTCTGCTTATCAAGAATGTTTATTTTTCGAGCTTAAATCAAAAAATCTTCTTGTTCAAAAAGAAATTCCCTGTCCGGTTGTATATAAAGACATCAAACTAGATCACGGTTATCGCATAGACTTACTAGTTGAAAATAAGGTTGTCATTGAATTAAAAACTGTTGAATGCTTTACAGACGTTCATACTGCTCAAGTTTTAACTAATTTGAAACTAGGAGAATACCCTGTTGGTCTTTTAATAAATTTTCATACTAAGCTTTTAAAAAATGGAATCAAAAGATTCATCAACACTCCCTAAACTCTCCGTGAATCTCCGTGTAAACTCTGTGAGTCTCCGTGAAACAACCCTACCACATGAAAACCCTCTTTAAATTTTTCCTCAATAAAATTCCCAGACAAACGCTTATCAGGTTGAGTTATGTCTTTTGTCCCATTTTAGCGTTTTGGTACAAAGGAAATCGTTTTGAAGACCCCATCGACGGAAAATCCTATCGCAGCTTTTTACCTTACGGCTATGAAAATCAACGGGAAAATGTACTTGCTCCCGGCACCCTTTCGCTGGAGCGACACCGCTTGCTTTGGTTGTATTTAAAAAATGAAACCAACTTCTTTACCGAAAATCTAAAAGTACTCCACTTCGCACCTGAGCAGGCATTTTATAAACGTTTCAAAAAATTAAAAAATTTAGATTACACGACAACCGACCTCAACTCCCCCCTTGCTGATGTAAAAGCAGATATTTGTAACTTACCTTTTGACGACAATAGCTTTGATTTTATTTTATGCAATCACGTGCTTGAACATATCCCAGATGATACCAAAGCGATGCAGGAACTCTATCGCATTTTAAAACCGGGCGGAACCGGTATTTTTCAAATACCTCAAGACCTTTCAAGAGCAACTACTTTTGAAGACGACAGCATCACAGACCCTAAAGAAAGAGCCAAGATTTTTGGGCAGTATGACCATGTGAGAATTTATGGTCGCGACTATTTTGAAAGGCTTAGAGCTGTTGGATTTCAAGTAAACTCAGTGCCTTACACAACGCATTTTTCTAAAACAGAAATTGAAAAGTATCGACTTGCTGTTGATGAAGTTATTCCTGTATGCACAAAGTAAAGAGTGTGTTCACTTCCAATTTAACTTTTTATTTCGATTTGAATTTTATTTTTTGGTTATTTTTAGAAACTAATTCTGAAAAACCAAAACGATGAAGTCCTTACAAAAACTACTCTCTCTAATTTTATTATTATTTATTTCCGGGAGCTATGCTCAAATTGATTTAAACTATCAAACCCCACATCCCGATATCCTCTCACTGGCAGATGCCCCGATGCCTCCCATAATGAGTATTAATTATGATGGTTCTAAAGCCATTTTAATATACCGCAACCAATACATTTCCATAGAAGAACTTTCTGAAAAAGAAATGCG
>TARA_R110002072_G_scaffold302779_2_pt1 | contig 21121 bp, 13 predicted proteins | sample TARA_R110002072 | Tara Oceans TARA_R110002072 (sample SAMEA4397118) | marine metagenome | biome: Polar Biome; feature: [SRF] surface water layer (ENVO:00010504); material: water (ENVO:00002006), including particulate matter (ENVO:01000060) such as... | depth 5 m | reverse complement strand
ACGTAAACTATTTACGTTGTGAGATTTAAATGGGTAACCCTATTTAAGTAATACAGAAAAGACAGCCGTTTTTCTTGAAATAATTGGACAGTTAGATACTTAACGTTATGAAGCTTTTTTTTACTAAACAGGGAAGATTGTACCCCTTTTAGCTCTTTTAAAAATTTGCGTAAATTTACCATTGACAAAAAAAAACAAATGCTCAAACGAATTTATCATTTTCTTTCTCCGAAGTTCCAAACGATGTCTTTGGATTATAAAGTTGATTTAAAGCCTCGCTATGGTCATGGAAAACCTCCACACTCGGAGTTATATTCTATTATTGACAATAATCGAAAGGACTATTCTCAGTTTATCTCGGAGGCAATTGAGTATAAAGAGAAGCTGCAGGAAATAAAAAAATATGTAGAAGAAAAAGAGGTCAATAATCCAACATGGAATAATGGTTTTTTACCAGGATTAGATGTTATTGCAATATATACGATGCTATCCATTAAGAAACCTAGAAAATATGTAGAGGTTGGTTCGGGAAATTCTACAAAAGTTGCTTTCAAAGCAAAAAAAGAAAATAACCTGACAACCCAAATCATATCTATAGACCCAAATCCAAGAGCAGAAGTTGACCACTTGGCAGATTTAGTGGTTAGAAAACCGTTTGAAGAGGTTGACTACGATTTAATTCTAAATCTAGAAGAAAACGACATCCTATTTATAGATAATTCGCACCGTATTTTGCCAAATTCTGATGCAATGGTTTTCTTTATGGAAATTTTACCAAAACTAAAGAAAGGAGTTATTGTGCATATACATGACATCTATTTGCCATATGATTATCCACAGTTTATGTGTGATCGATTTTATACAGAACAATATGGACTGGCTATGTTTTTACTAGCGAATCCTAGAAAGTATAAAACAATTCTACCTAATTATTTTATCTCAGAGGATGTAGAATTGAAAAATTTGCTAGCTCCATTTTGGAAACATAAAAACTTGGAGAATGTTGAACAACATGGAGGGTCCTTCTGGTTGCAAATCAATGAGTAAAAAGTAACGTTAAATAACTAATGCTTATAATATTTAGCGTAATTTTGCAAAGGAAAAAAGTAAATACATTTAATTGATATATAATGATTGAACAAGTGAAAGATTTGGGAATTAAAGATATTTTGACTCAATTTGGTATTGAGGCAGTAAATAATGGAGCATCAACAGGAGGCCATTGGTTTAACACAAGAGGAGAAAAGATTGATTCTGTGTCTCCAGTTGACGGATCAGTAATTGCTTCTGTTAATTCTGCATCAGAGGCAGACTACGAAGCAGTTGTTCTAAAAGGGCAAGAAGCTTTTAAAGAATGGAAGACTTGGCCAGCTCCAAAAAGAGGAGAGGTTGTTCGTCAGTTAGCGCAGAAATTAAGAGAATATAAAGAGCCTTTAGGGAAACTTGTTTCTTACGAGATGGGAAAATCTTATCAAGAAGGCCTTGGGGAAGTTCAAGAAATGATCGACATCTGTGATTTCGCAGTGGGTCTTTCCAGACAACTTTATGGTTTAACTATTAAATCAGAACGTCCAGGTCATAGAATGATGGAGCAGTATCATCCAATAGGAATTGTAGGAATTATTTCTGCATTCAACTTTCCTGTTGCTGTATGGAATTGGAATACAGCCCTTGCATGGATTTGCGGAGACGTTTGTATTTGGAAACCATCTGAGAAAGCACCAATTACAAGTATTGCCTGTCAACAAATAACAAAAGAAGTTTTTGATGCGAACGATGTTCCAGAAGGAGTTTCAGGCTTGATTATAGGTGGAGCAGAAATAGGTAAATTAATGGCGAATGACACAAGAATTCCTTTAGTTTCTGCTACTGGATCTACTAGAATGGGTAAATCTGTTGGCGAGGCGGTAGGAAGAAGACTCGGTAAATCTTTATTGGAGTTAGGTGGAAACAATGCTATTATCATTACACCAACTGCAGATTTGAACATTGTCCTTCCAGGGGCAGTTTTTGGCGCGGTAGGAACGGCTGGTCAAAGATGTACATCCACCAGAAGATTAATTATTCACGATGATATTTACGACAAAGTGAAAGATGTATTGGTAAAAGCGTACGGTCAACTGAAAATAGGAAATCCATTGGATGAAAGTAACCACGTTGGACCTGTTATTGATAAAGATGCTGTAAATATGTACTTAGATGCTTTGGAAAAAGCAAAATCTGAAGGAGCGAACATCCTTGTTGAAGGTGGAGTTTTAGAGGGTGAAGGATATGAGTCTGGGTGTTATGTTGAACCAGCAATTGTTGAGGCAAAGAATGACTATCAAATAGTACAACATGAAACGTTTGCTCCTATTTTATACATCATGCGTTATTCTGGTGATGTTCAGAACGCTATTGCTATTCAAAATGCAGTACCTCAAGGTTTATCTTCAGCTATCATGACGAACAATATGAGAGAAGCAGAGTTATTTGTGTCTGAAACGGGTTCTGATTGTGGAATTGCAAATGTAAACATTGGAACTTCTGGAGCGGAAATAGGTGGAGCATTTGGTGGTGAGAAAGAAACGGGTGGTGGACGTGAGTCTGGATCAGATGCTTGGAAAATCTATATGCGACGTCAAACAAATACAGTAAACTACACTGATAGTCTTCCATTGGCGCAGGGAATTAAGTTTGAACTATAATTCTTTCAAGGTAAAACGAAATAAAAAAGTCCTGCTAGAAATTAGCAGGACTTTTTTGTATTAATAGGGTTGTGTTTAATTAACAATGAACTTTTTCGTATTAGAAACGCCATTCATTTTAATTTCTATAAAGTATATTCCGGAGTCCATAAAGCGCGTATCAATAGAAACGTTGTTGGAACCAGAATTAGCGTTAATTGAATGGGATTGAACAACTTTGCCAGAAACATCAGTAATTGAAATAATTGCTTGTGCATTTATTTGAACATCAAAACGGACATTGAGTTCTTTGTCAGTAGGGTTAGGATACAGTTTCAATTGAGAGAGCGAGTTTTGCTCATTAATTCCAACAACCAAATCTTCTGATGGTGAACCGGGGTAAATGTTAATATTGTCGAGATAGAAATTGTTGCCACCGCCAGAAGTGAATACAAATTTATACCTAAAGTTATTTACCCAGTTCGCACTTAATATATTTGTAATATGTTCAGTTGTCCAGTCCGAGGAATCATTAGGTGTAAAAGGACTTGTATTTATTTCAGTGGAAAGAGCAAAACTTGGAAGCGTTTTTTTAGTAGACCATGTCTCTCCACAATCATTGGTAACTTGTATTTGTAATTTATCGTCATTATTGGTCGCCGTTCTTTTATAAGCATGTCTAAAACTTAAGGTCATAGATCCTGCTGATGGTACACTTGTTAAATCTACCGGAGCACTAATTAATTCATCTATAGAGCTTTCTTGTTCACCAGCGTTAAGCAATCGTACAGATTGTGTGCTCAACTGTCCCGCCGTTGTGGATAATTCGAATCCTGTGCCTTCATTGTTTATGATTTCCCATTCTTCAATATTCGCAATCGTTGTGAAAGATTCAAAGCCTTCCAAAATTGGCAGAGTTATCCCAGCCGGCAAAACTCTAATATAATTGGTCTTTACTTCAAGATCATTAGTTATACCGTCAGTTGCACTTAACGTGACTTCATACAAACCCGGTGTGAAGTAGGTAACGATTGGGTTTTGTATTGTTGAAGCAGTAATATTTCCACCTGTAAAATTCCACGACCAACCATTAACAACATTGAAAGACTCATCAGTAAATTGTACCTGGTCACCCGCGCATATAGTTGTTTTGTCCGCAGAAAATTGAGCTGTACACAAATAAACATTTCCATCAGCTCCGGTGTCGAGAATGTTTTGTGCTGTCCATAAGTTATTTCTGCCACCAACAGAAGACTGAATGGCTGTTCTCATAACATCACTTTGACCTTGTGTGTACATTGATTGACATGAAAGAGCGTAGTCCAGGTAATTTTGCACGTTGGTTGTTGATCCAGAAGCACAGCCCGCTAAAGTTAAATTACATCCACCAGTTGAGCCTTGTGTGTTAGGCGTATCAATAACTCCATCATCAATGTTACAATTAGATGCTACTCCAGGAGTGTTTGAACTTCCCCATGTATGAGGCAAATTGAACCAGTGGCCTAATTCATGTGTCATTGACCTTCCAGCGCTTAGGCTAGAAGTACCAATTTCTCCAAATTGAGTGTAAAGAATCCAAATGCCATTGGTCATGTCATTTCCCCCAAAATTATTTGGGTAGTTTGTATAGCCTCCTGCTCCGCCTGCGTCTCCAATTACAAATACATTTAAGTATTTATCGCTGGGCCAATTTCCTTGATACACATCATTACCATTTCTAATAGCTTCTACTTGGGCATAACCATCATCACCTGCATAAGATAATGGAGAGGATGTTCTTGTATAACCTCTAAAGCAGCTTCCGTCTGGAGCTTTTGTCGCTAAAACAAACTCCATTCTAACATCGGCCATTAAAGGCTTAAACTCAGCAACAACATCTGCTGTATCCGCATTTCTAAGGCGATAATCTCTGGTCATGACATTGACCGCATTAATTATCTGTGCTGCATCTACGTTCTCTGGTCCACCGTTGTGTAAAACATGAATCACAACGGGAACAATATAAACGGTAGTGTCATTAGACTCGGGTTGATTAGCGGCACTAATTGCTTCGGTCTGTCTTATTAAGGCATCATTGGCAAATTCTTGCACTGCTGCGGGATTATTCATTAACTCATTCATTTTGTGTGATGTTGTACACCAGTTTTCAATAGACTGACTATTGACGAACTGAGAAAATGTTAACAAGGAGAAAAGAAGTAAATGCTTCATAGAAATTGAATTAAAAAAAGAATCCCTGCGTAACAGGGATTCTTGTAAATGTTAAAGTAGTTCGTTATTTAATAACGAATTGGATTGTTTTCTGTCCTGCTCCAGTTGCTATTTTCATAAAATACATACCCGAAGAAAGTGCACTAGTATCCATAAAGACTAAATTCTGTCCCGAATTTGCCTTAATCAAATTCGTTTGAGTTATTTTTCCAGTCACATCTTGGATAGTAATAATTGTTTCTTGCGCATTATCCATAGAAAAACGAACATTTAATTCATTATCTGCAGGATTTGGATAGACAGAAAGATTATTGATAGATTGATTTTCTTCAATACCAACAATATCATCAGAAGGAGATCCGGTGTAAATGTTAATATTATCAATGTACAAGTTATTACCACCACCAGCAGTGAATTCAAATCTATATCTGAAGTTATCTACCCAGTATGCACTTGTGATATTTGTCATGTGGACCGTTGTCCAATCAGAAGAGTCATTTGGTGTAAAGATGCTCGTATAAATATCTGGAGAAAGAATTTGACTAGGAATTGTTTTCCGAGTAACCCATGTGTCTCCGCAATCGTTTGTTACTTGAATTTTTAATCGATCATCATTAGTTGTTCCTCTTCTTTTAAAGGCATGTCTAAAGCTTAACGTCATGGTACCAACAGGAGTAACACTCGTTAAATCAACAGGAGCACTCACTAACTCATCAATGTTTCCAGCTGGTTGAGCAAAGTTTGCCAATTTAGCAGACTTTAAACTTCCTTGACCGGCATTGGTTGCTAAAGTAAATCCATTCCCACCATTATTAATAACTTCCCACTCCACTATATTGGAAAGAGTAGTGAATGATTCAAAACCTTCTACTACAGGCAATGATGCTCCTATTGGTAAAACTCTAATGTAATCGGTTTTTACCTCTGCATCGCTATTGATTCCGTCTGAAGCTGTTAAAGATACTTGGTATAATCCTGGAGTTGAATAAGTAACCACTGGGTTTTGAACAGAAGAAGTAGTTACGTCAGCACCTGGGAAAGACCAAGTCCATCCATTCACTACATTGAAAGATTCATCGGTGAATTGAACTGGCGTGCCCACACACACAGAGTTTTTATCTGCACTAAACTGAGCGGTACACAAATATAAAGGGCTTCCATCAGCACCAACATTTGATAAATTGGCAGCTGAAACAACAGTGCTTCTTCCGCCAATAGAAGATTGAAGCGCGTTACGCATTCTTGTACCTTGACCTTTCGTAAACATTTTAAAGCAGAACGAGTATTCCATGAAATTTTCTACATTGTCTTTCTTGTTATAACCCCAGTAACTATTATCCCCAGTACATGTGTTTGAACTCAACGCACATCCACTTGTTCCAATGCAGATAGGTGTATCTTGCACTCCATCATCAGATGAGCAATTACCAGCAACTGCTGGTGTGTTAGAAGGACCCCAAGTATGAGCTAGATTCACCCAATGCCCTACTTCATGAGTTAATGTGTGGCTAGAAGAAAGACTAGATGTACCTATTGAACCCGTTAACCTTTGCTGTATCCATATCCCATTATCCATACCATTCCCAATCCAATTATTAGGCGTGTAAGTGTAACCACCAGCTCCGCCAATATCATCTGCAACAAAAACGTTCATGTAATTATTTCCTGGCCAAGTACCTTGATATACATCATTTCCATTCATCACAGCATTTAATTGTGACGTTCCATTTGATCCATCAAAAGTCAATGCAGTTTGAGTCCTTGTAATCCCTTTAAAACAGGTTCCATCAGGAGCAATTGTTGCAAGCCTAAACTGAATATGTGAAGTGTCAATAAAATCTGTAAATTCAGGATCTACAGAAACCACATCAGCATTAGAACCACTAAAATCTTCATTCAAGACTCTAATTGCATCATAAACTTGTTCATCACTTATATTTTCTGCGCCATTCATGTGTAAAATATGAAATACTACAGGAATGTAATAAATTGTACCAGCAGCTTTTGGCTGAGGGTTTGCTAATTCTTGCTGACGAATTATTTCATCCAAAGCCAATCGCTGAGCAGCTAAAGGATTCTTTTTTAATTCATTCATTTTTTTATGTTCTGTGCAAAACTCGAAATTTTCGCCAGGACGCATGTTAAGAGGATCGAGAGTGTTTTTTTGAGCGTAAGTAATGTTAGTTATCATTACTAGACTCAACACAGAGAGGAATATTTTTTTCATAGTTTTCGTGTTTAATCTTTTCAATTTTGAGTTGTGAAGTTATGATAATAATTTGAGTTTCACAAATCAATACTTTTAAGTGGTAATAATTATGGATAAAGTGTAGAAACTGTTTATTCTGTGGTTTCAACCTGTCTTAAATCATAAAAAATGCTGTCAAAATCTGCTGCGTTTAACAGTTGAATGAGCCTTAATGCTGCTTCTTGAGGAGTAAAAAGTTGATTTTCCTCTTTCATTCCAATAAAATTATCTACAGAAGAAAAATCACTTTTTTTAGAAGACCTAATTTGAACTTGCATATCTGTATCAATAACACCTGGAGAAACAGCATACACCTTTGGATGGTTGCCTTTTTCACGTTCTTCCAGATAAAAGGACTCTGTTAACATATTTAATGCTGCTTTTGATGCACAATAACCCGCCCAAGAAGGAATAGCACGATTTGCAGCACCCGAACTAATATTCACTAAAGTAAAAGAATCTTTATTCTCGATTTTTTGATAGATTTTGTGTGCTAGAAGCATAGGCGCAATCGTGTTTACTTGTAAAATAGAATCTAAATCAAGTTTTTTTTTATCAGAAAGACGTTTTATTTCCCCAATTATTCCAGCATTATTTATTAAAATAACGGCTTCTTCTAGAAGGTCAAATGTCAAATTTTCTATTTCAAGAGAATTAGTTAGGTCACACTTCTGAAATGTGTAGTTGTCATGTTCTATTGTTGAATTTCTACCTATCCCAGTAACTAATTCGCCTTTATCTAACAACAATTCGGCAATTGCTTTGCCTAAACCTTTCGATACTCCTGTTATGATGTACATTTAGAGTGACGCATTAATTTCGATGAAACGTTCTACACTTTTGGCAGCTCCAAAGACAACTAGGGTATCCTTTTCTTTGATTTTAGTATCACTTTTTGGAACACCAATAATATGTTGTTCAGTGCATTCTTCCCCTTTCTTTTTTATTTCAAAAACTCGTTTAATGGTAATCAGTGTCATTTCGTACTTATTTCTGAAGCCTACAGAATCAATTGTTCGTCCTACACAGCCTTTTGGAGCTCTAATTTCTGCAATTTCATGATCATCTGGCAATGAAAAGAAAGAGATAATATTTGGGTTTAGTAATTTTTCGCGTACTGCGTCAGCAACTTCTTTTTCGGGAGTTAGAATTTCTGTGACACCAATTTTTTCTAAAATTAGTCGTTGATGATCACCACTTGCTCGTGCGATGATTCTTTTTACTCCTATGTCAATTAAATGAACACAGGTAAGAATAGTAGCTTCAAAATTTTCTCCAATTGATACTACAGCTGCATCCATGTCACCAATGTTTTGTGATTTTAAAGCTCTAAAATCCGTCGCATCAAGCGTTACTGCAAAAGCAACATCATCTTTAATGTGTTCAATTTTTTCTTCATTTGGGTCGAAAGCAAAAACTTGGGCACCTTTGTCCGCTAGACGTCTTGCAATGGACGCTCCATATTTTCCAACTCCAATAACTGCAAATTTGCTGTAATTCATAAGTTTAAATTTTTTAATTCATGGCTTGTCGTAAATCCTCTATAATATCTTCAGCATCTTCAACACCGACACTCAATCTTATCAAAGAATCACTGACACCTGTTTTTTCTCTTTCTTCTTTTGGGATGGATGCATGTGTCATCGTTGCTGGGTGCCCAATCAATGACTCTACTCCTCCTAATGATTCTGCCAAAGCAAATAGTTTTACATTTTTCACAATGGCATGTGTATCTTTTATGCTATTACCTTTCAAATCAAAAGAAATCATTCCACCAAAACCCCTCATTTGCTTTTTTGCAATAGCATGATTTGGGTGAGATTCAAACCCCGGCCAGTAAACGTTGTTCACTTTTGGATGATTCACCAAGAAATTTGCCACTTTTTCACCATTCTCGCAATGTCTTTGAACTCGAAGATGCAATGTTTTGATTCCACGAAGAACTAAAAACGAATCCATCGGCGCAGTTACGGCTCCTGACGAATTTTGAATACGATACATTTCATTGGCAATTGCATCATCGTTGCAAATTAAAGCGCCCATGACCACATCAGAATGACCGCCAAGGTATTTTGTAACAGAATGCATGACAATGTCTGCTCCTAGATCCAAAGGATTCTGTAAATAAGGTGTTGCGAATGTATTGTCAACAGCTAATAGTGTATTTGCCTTTTTTGCAACCGATGCCATGGCTTCAATATCAACAATATTCATCATTGGATTTGTTGGGGTTTCTACCCAAATCAGTTTTGTATTGTCATTTATCGCTGACTCAACAGCAGAGGTATCTGACATTCCAACAAAGTGAAATGTAATACCGTATTTCTCAAAAATAGTTTTGAAAATCCGAAATGTTCCCCCATAAAGGTCACTCGTTGAAACAACTTCGTCTCCAGGATTTAGCATTTTGAGAACGCAATCAATAGCAGCAAGTCCTGAACCAAAACAAGCGCCGTGTTTACCGTTTTCTAGCACAGCAAGATTTTTTTCTAGTGCATGGCGTGTCGGATTTTGCGTTCGAGAATATTCATAGCCCTTGTGGTTGCCCACTCCATCTTGAACGTATGTTGACGTTTGATAGATTGGAGTCATGATAGCTCCTGTCGATTCATCTGGCTGCACCCCAGCATGTATTGCTTTGGTTCCGAATTTCATTCCAATAGATGCATTAATTGTTGCATGAAACAAATGTAGTAAGAAAAAGAGTAGAGAGCAAGAGGATAAAGTGAGAGTGTAGAGTTTTAAGTGCGAGTTAGGTCGCTATGGTAGTTCAGCACAAATGTTATCACTCAACACTCAACACTCATCGCTTTTTCTTACCTTTATTGCCTTGTCAAAAGAAGTTAAAAATAGCATACGAGAATTACTTGAAGAGACCAGTCGCTTTAATTTAAATGATGTTTTGGTAAATTCAACTGTTGATAACAAGAAGTTGTTGTTTACAGAAGAATTAGCAATTACTATTTCGGATTTCCCTAATAGAATTTTATCAGAGACTAAAAAAGTGAAGAAAGAGTCAGGGGTAAATTCATTATGTTTAGCAACTGAATGTGTTCAGTTGAAGGTTAAAGAAAATCAGGTTCAAACTCCTATTTTTTTGAATTCTCTTTCCTTTTCTGTCGATAAAATCAAAAATACGATTACGCTATCAAGTGATGAGGATGCCGTTTTTTTTAATCCTTTTTTTGTACAATACCTAAAAAACGAACTGAATATAAATGCTCCATTTCCTGACCCAAAAGAAACCGAAGTTGTTTTGAAATGGGTACAACATTTAGGGTTAGTAATCGATGAAAATCATCCTATAATAATTGGCAACTTTCACCATCATCGATTTCAAATTGTCAAAGAACTAGAAGAATTGTTGCAAAAAGAAACCTTGTCTTCTTCTGTTGAATCAATTTTTGGAGAAGGGAAAAAGGAAAATTTAACGATAAATTTTCCAAAAGATGTTCTTCTTTCAACAGATATCGATCACCAAAAAGTGTTTGAAACAGTTACAGAATCAAACACCGTTATTCAAGGTCCCCCAGGAACGGGTAAGTCACAAGTGCTAACTAATGTAATCGCTAAAATTCTATCAGCGAAAAAAACGAGTATTGTCGTTTCTGAAAAAAGAGTAGCGTTAGAAGTTTTAGTAAAAAAACTCAGCGATTTTGGACTGGATAAATATTGCTTCATCGCAAGTTCAGATAAATTGAGTCATGCGTTTTTACAAGAATTAAAAGCGACATGGAACCATTTGGATTCTTACGAATTTGAGCATGTCAATAATCTTCGTTTATCGGAACAATATTTAGACAATTTGCAAATGACATTGGATCTTCTCTCTCAGAAAAATTTGATCGGAGGAGTGTCTTTTCATGATTTTCATAAACTAGCGGAAGGAGTAAATTTATCGTCTTTTACTTATTCAAGTGAAGTGCAAGAAATAGACTATTTTTTGGCGCACCAACACACGGTTGAGAAAGTGTATAAATTAGGCTTGTTTTCTTCTTTGGGAAAGTTAAAAATAGAAACAATTTTAGACAAAGAATTTGACCAAATTGACCGTAAAATTAACCGATGGATTTCGACTATTTCTTCACTCGAAAAGACGCTTGATTTTTCCTCATGGGAAAGCTTCGATACGCTTAAAAAAGAAGCTGCAATTTGTCAAGTTTTTGAGAATGATTTGTACAAAACACACACACAAATTTTCAATCCAAATTCAAAAGCTCAAAGGAAATTTTTGTCTCTTCGTAAAAAGTATATAAAATCAAAATCAGAGATTGAAAAAATTAGTAAAAATACATCTCATTGGAAGATAGTTATTTCAGAAAGCGAAACAAAATCACTGCTTGACCAGTTAGAAAGAAGTTCTTTTTTGAGCAAATACAAAACAAGAAAAAGATGGAAGCAAGTGTCAACATTACCAGTAATCGACGCTCAGAATGAACTAAGAAATCATTTAGCAGAAATAGGTAAAATAAACGATTTTTCGCAAAATTCAATTGAATTTTGCGAAATGGGGTTAGAAAACCCAGAAATTGACGTTCCTTTGATCTATCAAACTTTGTACGCTTATTCTGAAAATGAATGGAAAAAAATAGCTGGTTTTCCGGCAGACAAAAAAGCAACATTAACAAATTCACACAAGAAACTAAGTGACTTGCATATTGAATTAAAAAGGCACTTTCACTTTAATGCGTCAGATAAAATATTGCCAATTCTTGAAAAAATAAAGGAAGACTTGAATTTAATAATTCCGATCAAAGATGAATTGAAGTTGCTTGATCAAGCGACACTTTTTTCCTTTTCTCGGAACAACAATTATGAGAATTTCAAAGGAGAACTATTTGTGTCACATTGGGTTAATTTTCAAACGAAATTCCCTGCATTTTCTAAGTTTGAAACAGCTCAAATAAAGGACAAAACAAAGGACATTCTGCATGCTCAAAAAGAGGAGTTTAAATTGTTTGCAAAATCAATCGAAAATAACGTCTATCAAAGATTCTTAGAATACAATGATTTGCTCTCAATTCCAGCGCGAAAATTAAGCGAAGAATTGAAGGCAAAAAAGGCAAGATTACGGAAGGGCAAAGCAATTCTAATCAAAGAGTTTTCTAAGACAAGAAGCCATCCTTCTTTGCGAGAATTACAAAATTCAGAAGCCAGAGAATGGATACAATTATTGAAACCAATTTGGCTGAGTAATCCAACACAAGTAGGTAAATGTTTTCCTATGGAAACGGCTCTATTTGATGTCGCTATTTTTGATGAAGCAAGTCAGATTCCTTTGCAAAATTCATTGGGAACGATTGAACGATCTAAGCGAATAATTGTTGCAGGTGATGAACATCAAATGGGTCCGAGTTCTTATTTTTCTGCAGGAACTTCTGAACCTGTTGACCTGTTACATCAAGCATCATTTTACTGGGATAAGGTTTCTCTAAAACACCATTATAGAAGCGTTCATGCCGACTTAATATCGTTTTCTAATCAGCATTTCTATAAGAATGAACTAAGTGTATTTCCATCTGTTGGTGCAAAAAATCCCATTCAGCATTATTTTTGTGAGGATGGAGTTTTTGAAGAACGTAAAAACCTCAATGAAGCCAAGATGATTGCTCAATCAATTGAATCGGCAATAAAGCGTGACATTACTATCGGGATAGTCGCTTTCTCTGAAGAGCAACTGTCGTGTATTTGGAATAACCTATCAGCTAAAACGCAAGGGAAACTTTCTGAGAAAATAGAGAATAACGAGGTCTTTTTTAAGGCAATGGAAAATGTTCAAGGTGATGAATGTGACGAATTATTTATCAGTTTTGGATATGCTAAGAATGCAGACGGTGAGTTTCATTTGCGCTTTGGACCAATGAGCACAGTAGGAGGGAGAAAAAGATTGAATGTATTATTGACGAGGGCTAAGGAAAGAATACATTTTTTCTGTTCTGTGCAGGCTGGCGACTTTAAGTTAAGTGAGAATGAATCGGTTAATTTATTGAAGAAATGGATTCTATTTAGCGAGAATTATCAGGAGAATTCAATCACTCAATTCCCTTTTAGTTTGACAATTCAAATCATGGAGAATAAACTAACGATAGAAAACATTCAAGAGCAAATCTCTTCAGCAGAAGAGTTAGTGACTTTTCAAGAAATTCTTGAAAGTAGAGGTTGGTTGACAAGTTATACTTAATATTGTGGCAAGTTATTTGTTCTATTATACTTACTTAACAGCATTTTTAAACCCCAATAAGATGAAATATATACTCGTAATTAGTACAGCACTTTTTCTTTTAGCATCGTGCGCGAATTCCAAGGAAGCTATTGAAGCAGAAGCTTCTGCTCAAAATGAAGCACCCACAACACACGGTCAAGTTCCAAACCCAGGAGACGAGCATCAAATTCTTTTTGAAGATATTACTAAAGGTGATTCTTTGTTCGCATCAATTAAAAGAGGGTATTGCTTTGGGACTTGTCCAGTTTACGAGATGAAAATATACAACAGTGGTCATGCAGAATACACAGGTACGCATGCTGTTGATTTGAAAGGAGAGTATGTAACAATGTTGAGTTACGAGAAGATGAAAAAATTCATAGATGTTGCTGTGGAGATTTCATACTTGGAAATGGAAGATGAATACGACAATGAAAACGTGACGGATTTGCCAGAAACAACAACTTCAATTGTGATGGGAGGTAAAAGAAAAAGCGTTAGAAAAAGATACAAATACCCTTCAAGTTTAAAGGCTTTTGAAAGTGTTTTCGATGATTTATTGAAATCTGAAAAATGGATTTTTGTAAGGAATAGTAAGGAATAGTAGGGAGTTACTCCCCAATATCCTCATTCCATAAGTCAGTATTATTCTCAATGAAATCTTCCATCATTGAAATGCATTCTTTACTTTCTAAGTCAATGACTTCCACACCGTGGCTTTCCATAAATTTTCTGGCACCAGAAAACGTTTTTGATTCTCCAACAATTACTATTGGGATTTTAAATTGAACAATTGTTCCTGCACACATGTAGCATGGCATAAGTGTAGAATAAATGACAGTGTCTTTGTATGAGCCAATTCTTCCAGCATTGTTTAAGCAGTCCATTTCTCCATGGAGAATAGGGTTTTGTTCTTGCACCCGTTTATTTCTACCTGAGGCAATTAACTGTCCGTTTCTAACAAGAGCCGAGCCGATTGGGATTCCGCCCTCGTTTAATCCTTTTTTCGCCTCATCAATGGCAATTTGCAAGAATTTGTCCATCATTGTAAATTTTTTGGGTGAAATTAACTTGAAATAATTAACCTATTGTCTAGTTTTCTAATGCGCTGCCAACCAATTATCGGCTACTTCCATTTCTACGTCAAGAGGAACCCCTATTTCAACTGCTGATTCCATTTCATGTTTGACTAATTTTTGCAAAGTTTCTATTTCACTTTCATGAATGTCGAAAACGAGTTCATCGTGTACTTGTAAAAGCATTTTTGATTTTAATCCTTGTTCTTTCATGGCTCCATGTACACCAATCATTGCCAACTTTATCACATCTGCCGCAGAACCTTGAATAGGAGCATTCACAGCATTTCTTTCGGCAAAACCACGAACAACTGCATTGGCAGAATTAATATCTTTCAAATAACGACGTCGTTTCATGATAGTTTCAACATACCCGTTTTCCCGTGCATTCGAGACCATGCCATCCATATAGTCTTTAATGGTTGGATATTGCTCAAAATAACTGTCTATGATTTGCTTCGCTTCTTTGCGAGAGATGCCTAAGTTTTGTGCTAAACCAAAAGCCGACTGCCCATAGATAATCCCAAAATTGACCGCTTTTGCTGAACTTCTTTGGTCACGAGTTACTTCTTCCAATGGAACATTAAAAACCTTTGCAGCGGTTGCTCTATGAATATCATGCCCGTTTTTAAAAGCAGCAATCATATTCTCATCTTTACTCAAGGCAGCAATGATACGCAATTCTATTTGAGAATAATCAGCCGCCATCAATTTGAAACCATTGCCTCTAGAAATGAATGATTTTCTAATCTCTTTTCCTTTGTCAGAACGAATAGGGATATTCTGTAAATTGGGATTGTTAGAGCTTAATCGACCAGTTGCGGCAACAGTTTGCATAAAGCTCGTGTGAATTCTTCCATCCACTTCATCCATTAATTCTGGCAGTGGGTCAACGTACGTATTCTTCAATTTTCTCAATTGACGATAGTCCAAAATCAGTGGAATAATTGGATGAGAATGCTTTAATTTCTGCAAAACATCTTCACCAGTCGCATATTGCCCGGTCTTGGTTTTTTTCGCTTTAGAGGAAATTTCCATTTGATCAAATAAGACTTGTCCCAGTTGTTTAGGTGAATCGATGTTAAAATCGACTCCCGCTTCTTCTTTGATATTTTTCTCTAAGTCTTCTAGTAATTCTCCTAATTCAACAGAATAGCTTCTCAACCCATCGGCATCAATTGTTATGCCTTCTTGTTCCATTGATTTCAACACATCCACTAATGGCATTTCCATGTTATAGAACAAATCTTTAAGATGTTCTTTATTGATTTGAGGTTCAAAAAGCTGTTTTAATTGCAACGTAATATCTGCATCTTCGCATGCATAGTCAGAAATTTCTTCAGGAGTCAAATCTGCCATGCTTTTTTGATTCTTTCCTTTTTTTCCAATCAATTCTGTGATGGAAACTGGTTTATAGGTCAAAAAACGCTCTGCAAGAACATCCATGCTGTGCTTGGAGTCAGGGTTGATGAGGTAATGTGCAATCATGGTATCAAAAAGTGGTGCACTTACATTCACTCCATACCGATTGATAACTTTGATGTCGTATTTGATGTTGTGAGCAATTTTCTCAATGTTTTCTGATTCAAAAAACGGACGAAATTCTTCAACAATTTTTTGTGCTTCTTCAAAATTATTGGGCGTTGCCACATAGAATGCTTCTCTAGCTTTATAAGAGAATGATATTCCTGTTAAGTTAGCATGAAGAGCATCTAACCTATCTGTTTCTGTATCAAAACATACTGATTTTTGCTTTAGAAGGAGGCTGAGTAATTCTGCTCTTTCTTCTGGCTGCGTAATGAGATGATAACTTGGCTTTTCGGTAGCAATGGTTTTAAACTCAGCTGTTTCTATAGGCTCCTGTTCTTCCACTAAAGATTGTGTTCCGAATAAGTCCATTTGTCCACTTTCAGAAACTTTAGGAGCATTAACTACAATGTCTTCTCCCAACACTCTCCTTGCTAAGTTTCTAAATTCTAGCTCTGTAAAAACGTCTTTGATTTTCTCAGAATTGGACTCTTCTTTGATTAAGTCTTTTTCATCTAATTCGACATCGATGTCGAGAATAATTGTAGCTAATTTCTTAGACATTAATCCTTGTTCCGCGAAATTTTCTACATTCTCTTTTTGCTTCCCTTTTAGCTGATCAACATTTTCAATAATTCCCTCTACAGAGCCAAATTGTTTCAACAATTTAGATGCCGTTTTTCCGCCAATGCCTGGAATTCCAGGTATATTGTCTGCCGCATCTCCTTGTAACCCCAGAACATCGATTACTTGCATTACATTTTCGACATCAAACTTTTCTAAAATTTCAGGAATTCCCCAAACCTCAGCAGGCTTTCCTCCACGACCTGGACGAAACATGAAGATGTTTTCAGAAACCAATTGACCGAAATCTTTATCTGGTGTCATCATATATGTTGTAAAACCTTTCGCTTCTGCCTTCTTAGCAAGACAACCAATCACATCATCAGCCTCAAAGCCATCCACTTGAATAATGGGAATATTGAACGCAGAAATAATATCTTTTATGGGCTGAATCATCGTAATTATTCCTTCTGGAGTTTCGTTCCGATGTGCTTTGTACTCTGGAAAATCTTCTTTTCTAGTTGTTGAACCGTTTGGAGGGTCAAAAACAACAGCAATATGAGTTGGTTTTTCGTTCTTGAGAATATCAATGAGTGAATTGGTAAAACCAAAAGCAGCAGAGGTATTCTGTCCTTTAGAATTGATTCGTGGGTTCTTTGCAAATGCAAAATATGCACGGAAAATTAGTGCGTAAGCATCAATAAGGAAGAGTTTTTTATCGGTGTCTTTTGAAATCATTGTTTTACTAATTTAGAGTTGAAAGATAAAAACAGAAAATTACAGTTCTCTTCTTTGGATTCTAATAAATTACAGATGTAATAATAGTAATTTTAGGGATGAAAAAAGCGAATTAATTGATTTTGATTTCAACAATTTTAACATCCACCTCTATAGTTCTTCTTCAAAGTGTAAAACCTTCGAGGTAAAACTTATTGTTAGCGTCAATTTTGTTATTCATCACGAACTTGAATACTACTTCCAGCTACTTCCATCTTTCTCATCTTTCACAACAATTCCAGCCGCTGCTAGACCATCACGAATTTTATCGGAGGTGGACCAATCTTTATTCGCTCTTGCTTCTTGACGTAGATCGAGAACTAGATCCATTACAGGAGCCAATTTGTCATTGCTGGAGTTCTCTTTAAGTGAAATGCCTAAGACATTTACAACAAAGCCAGTCATTTCTTTTTGGAGTAACACCAAATCCGTTTTAGAAATAGTCGCTTTATTGTCTTTCACTGAATTGATGAATTTTACAACCTCAAATAAATTGGCAACTAAAATGGGTGCGTTGAAATCATCATTCATTGCTGTATAGAAACTATCTACTAATGCTTGAACATCAACAGAGGAATTTTCTTTTGTATATAATTTCTCTAATGTAGTAAGAGCTTCCATTAATTTATTATAGCCTTTTTCTGCTGCCAATAAAGCATCCGAAGTAAAATCTAATGTACTGCGATAATGTGCTTGCATCATAAAGAAACGAACAACCATTGGGTCGAATGCTTTCTCCATAAAGTTATTTTCTCCGGAGAATAATTCTCCAGGAAGAATGGAATTACCAGTTGATTTACTCATCTTCTTACCATTGAGAGTCAACATGTTGCCATGCATCCAATAACGTACAGGTGGTTCACCATTGGCAGATGTTCCTTGAGCAATTTCACATTCGTGATGGGGAAATTTTAAGTCCATTCCTCCTCCGTGAATGTCGAATTGCTTCCCTAAATATTTGGTACTCATAGCTGAACATTCAAGATGCCAGCCTGGAAAACCAATTCCCCAAGGTGAAGGCCACTTCATTAAATGTTCATCTGAAGCGTTTTTCCACAAGGCAAAATCTAAAGGAGCTCTTTTTTCATCTTGTCCGTCTAAATCACGTGTGTTAGAAATAAGATCTTCTATTTTTCTTCCTGATAACTCTCCATAAGGATGTGACTCGTTGTACTTCTTTACGTCAAAATAAACCGAACCGTTTGATTCATACGCAAAACCTTTATCAAGAATGGCTTGAACCATTTCTATTTGTTCAATGATATGCCCCGTTGCTGTTGGCTCTATGTTTGGAGAAATAGTATTAAATTGATTTAAAACAGCATGAAAATCAACCGTATATTCTTGCACAATTTCCATTGGTTCAAGCTGCTCCAATCGTGCTTTCTTTGTGATTTTATCTTCTCCTTGGTCAGCATCATCAACCAAATGACCAACATCCGTGATGTTACGAACATAGCGAACTTTATAACCAAGATGAGTAAGGTAACGATAGACGATATCAAAAGAAATAAAAGAACGGCAATTTCCCAAATGAACATTGCTATATACAGTCGGTCCACAAACATATAAACCAACAAAACCATCATGCAATGGTGTGAATTTCTCCTTTTTTCCTGTTAAGGAGTTGTAGATGGAAAGATATTCTTTGTTCTTGTTCATTTTTACTTCAATTGAAGTGCTAAGGTACTTAACATTGGTGAGAAACATTCAATTCTGTAGTGAATAATTGGAGAGTATCTCTATTTTCGCAGTTCAAATTAATTGACATGAAAATATTTCTGATTCCCTCAAGTTTTACCAGTAAGAATTGGGCGAATTGAAGAAAACAATCATATCCAAGTTCCTAAAATTAAGAGTAAAGACTGTCCATTGATTGTTTTGTGGGAATGAAATTTTAAGAACACAATATACTCTGATTCAGGCAAAACACAGAATTATGAGCGTCCTAAAGGAAGTTAGGGTTTCAACCTTTAAGAGCGAGTTGGTGCAGGTAAACTTGGTTTTAAATTCATTTAAGCAAAAATGCTCAAATCTACTTCAAACTCAACCCTAACTCATTCATTTGCTCATCATTCAACGGAGAGGGAGCATCAATCATTACATCTCGGCCACTGTTGTTTTTTGGGAAAGCAATGTAATCACGAATAGAATCTGAACCACCCATTGTTGCAACGAGTCTGTCTAAACCGAAAGCTAGACCACCGTGTGGAGGTGCTCCATATTCAAAAGCGGACATTAAGAATCCGAATTGTGCCTCAGCTTCTTCTTTAGAGAAACCAAGTAAATCAAACATACGTGACTGAATGTCTCTGTCATGTATTCTTATTGATCCACCCCCCAACTCAACACCGTTCATGGCTAAATCATATGCATTCGCTCTTACTTTTCCCGGGTCGGTATCTATTAAATCCATGTCTTCTGGCTTAGGAGAAGTAAATGGATGATGCATTGCATGGTAACGGTTGGTGTCTTCATCCCATTCTAATAGAGGAAAATCAACAACCCACAGAGGATTGAATTCATTCGGATTTCTTAACCCTAATTCATCACCCATGTGTAAACGCAATTCATTCATTTGTTTGCGAACTTTTTCAATGTCCCCACTCAAAAGCAGCAATAAATCTCCCGCCTTTGCATTGGCGATTTTTGCCCATTCCGCTAAATCTTCTTGAGAATAAAATTTATCTACAGAAGATTTGAATGTTCCGTCTTCATTGCATTTTAAATAAATTAATCCTTTTGCTCCAATTTGTGGCCTACGAACCCAATCAGTTAATTTATCCAATTGCTTTCTAGTGTATCCTGCACAATCCTGCGCATTGATGGCAAGAACCAGCTCTGCATCGTCAAAAATACCGAAGTTTTTGCCTTTGGTTACTTCGTTCATATTCACAAACTCTAAAGCAAAGCGAATATCAGGCTTATCAGAACCGTATTTCTCCATTGCTTCAGCGTAAGTCATTCTTGGGAATTTGGCATCTAATTCTACACCACGAACTTCTCTAAAAAGGTGTTGAATCATCCCTTCAAACACATTCAAGATGTCTTCTTGCTCAACGAACGCCATTTCGCAATCAATTTGAGTGAATTCTGGTTGACGATCTGCACGTAAATCTTCATCTCGGAAGCATTTCACAATTTGGTAGTATCTATCAAAACCAGAAACCATTAACAGTTGCTTGAAAGTTTGGGGTGACTGAGGCAAAGCATAAAACTGTCCTTCATTCATCCTACTTGGCACCACAAAATCCCTTGCTCCTTCAGGTGTTGATTTAATCAAAACAGGTGTTTCAACGTCAATGAATTCCTGTGAATCTAAATATTTACGTGTCTCAAGAGCAACCTTATTTCTCAATAATAATTTCTCGCGAATGGGTTTTCTTCGTAAATCCAAATATCTATATTGCGCTCGAATTTCTTCACCACCATCTGTTTCATCTTCAATTGTAAAAGGAGGCGTTTTAGAACCATTCAGAACCGTTATTTTAGAAACCTTGATTTCAATTTCTCCAGTAGGAATGTTTTTATTCTTGCTGGAACGCTCAATAACTACTCCTTCTATTTTCAATACAAATTCTCTCCCTAATTTTCTGGCTTTTTCACAAACAGAAGCATCTTCATCCATGTTGAACGCCAGTTGAGTAATACCGTATCGATCGCGTAAATCGATGAAGGTCATTCCGCCAAGGTCGCGCGACTTTTGTAGCCATCCAGAAAGCGTTACTGTTTGTCCTATATGCGAAGGGCGAAGTTCGCCACAAGTATGAGATCTATACATATCAATATATTAGTCGGCAAAGATAATTGTATTTAATGAAGAATGAATAATTAACCAATGAAGATTTTC
>TARA_R110002072_G_scaffold1653_4_pt1 | contig 21170 bp, 20 predicted proteins | sample TARA_R110002072 | Tara Oceans TARA_R110002072 (sample SAMEA4397118) | marine metagenome | biome: Polar Biome; feature: [SRF] surface water layer (ENVO:00010504); material: water (ENVO:00002006), including particulate matter (ENVO:01000060) such as... | depth 5 m | reverse complement strand
TTTTAAAATTGAGTATGAAGATGAAAAAAGTATAATTAAGATAGAGTTCTTAGGATATCTAAGCCAAGAATTTGTTATTGGCAAAAGAAATGATATTACTATAACAATGCAACCAGATGTTAATACATTAAGCGAAGTTATTGTTACTGCTTTAGGTATTAAAAGGTCTCAAAAAAAAGTAGGTTATGCTACTCAAAAAGTAGAAGCAGAAACAATTAAAGAAATTTCTGCACCTAATGCTGCTGGTTTAATTACTGGTAAAGTTGCAGGGTTAACAGTAAGTAATCCTACAGGGTTATTTCAAGCGCCTTCTTTTTCTCTAAGAGGAAAAACACCATTAATTGTTGTAGATGGTATTCCTGTGAGTACAGACTTTTATGATATTTCGCCAGATGATATTGTAGATATTACAGTATTAAAAGGTACATCTGCATCAGCTTTATATGGCTATAGAGGAGGTAATGGAGCTATACAAATAACAACCTCTAAAGGTAAAAAATCAGATGGATTGGAAATTACAGTTTCACAAAACACAATGGTGAGTGCTGGTTTTACTGTTTTTCCAGAAACCCAAACAGAGTATGGAAATGGATCTAATGGACAATACGAATTTTGGGACGGACAAGATGGAGGTATTTCTGATGGAGATATGATTTGGGGTCCAAAATTTGAACCTGGAGTAGAAATTGCACAATGGAATAGTCCTATTAAAGACAATGTTACGGGTGAAGTTACACCTTGGTGGGGAGATGTAAGTGGAACAAAATACGATGATAAGTCTCGTTATTCTAGAGTTCCAACAGAATGGAAATATCATAATAACTTAAAAGATTTCTTAAGAACAGGAATTATTAGTACAACCAATTTTTCGGTTACAAATGCAACAGAAAAAGGATCTTACAGATTATCTGGAAATTATAAATCTCATAAAGGTAGAGTGCCAAATACAAGTTTAAAAACGGCTGGTTTAACTTTTAATTCATCAACTAAATTATCAGATAAATTAACTTTAGATACTAAGTTTGCATACAACAAAGTATATTCTCCAAACTACCCAAGACATGGTTATGGTCCAAAGAACCATATGTATACTATACTAATATGGATGGGGGATGATGTAAATGGACGAGAATTAAACGAGCACAGATATATTCCTGGTCAAGAGGGATATAGACAAGCAAACTTTAATTATGCTTGGTATAACAACGTCTATTTTGCGGCGCATGAGTTAAATCAAAAATATGATTCAAATGTTTTAAATGGACAGTTAAGATTAAACTATGAAATTACAGACAATTTTTCTGTACAAGCTACAGGTTCTACTGTAATAAAAGATCTATTTGAAAATAGAGAAAGTCCTAAGTCTTATTTAAATTACGGTGACCCAAGAGATGGAGATTATAAAACTTGGAATACAAATTATCTTGATGTAGATTATAACATTCTAGCAAGTTATGAAAAGGAATTTTCAGAATATTTTTCATTAAATGCTAATGTTGGTGCATCATCAGAATATCATAAATATCAGCAAGAATATAACGCTACAGATGGTATTATAGTTCCAGAATTGTATAGTTTAAATAATACTAAAGGAAACATAAAAGGGAGTACAGATTATTCTGAACGATCTGTAAATAGTTTGTACGGAATGTTGGAGTTTGATTTTAACAACAAATTATTCTTAACGCTTACTGGAAGAACTGATAAACACTCAACATTACCTAAAGATAACAACTCTTTGTTTTATCCATCAGTATCGTTAAGTACAATGGTTTCTGAATGGTTTACTTTACCAGAGTCTATTAATTATTTAAAAGTTTTTGGTTCTTGGGCACAAGTAAAAAGATCGTTAAGTGCTTATCAAATAAATTCATATTATGACAATGCTGGTACTTTTGATGGTAGTCCAGAGTTATCATATTCTGGTAGCTTAGTAAACCCTGATATAGAAGGTTCGTTAACTACAAATGTTGAATTAGGTTTTAGTGCTGGCTTTTTAAACAACAGAATAGGTTTAGATTTTGCTTATTACAATGCAATTGATGAAAATTCAATTATAAATTTACCTATTTCTTTAGGGGCAGGTTTTTCTTCTAGAAAAGAAAATGCACATCAATTTACTACAAACGGATATGAAGTTTCTTTAAGAGCAACACCAATTAAAAACGAAAGCTTTAGATGGGATATTTTAACAAATTGGAGTAAAAAAGTTCAGCGTTTAACAAGGTTAGATGAAGATGCAGAGCAATATAATAGCTTAAGATTAAATGATAGAACTGACGCTTATTACGCAACAGTTTGGGAAAAATCTGCAGATGGTGAACTAATTTTAGATTCTAATACAGGTATGCCAACTAAAAATCCTTATAATCAAAACATTGGTAATAAAAACCCAGATTTTAGATATGGTCTAGAAAATACATTTAAATACAAAGGCTTTTCTTTAAAAGTTGGTATTGATGGTGTTTGGGGAGGTTTAATGAGGTCTAAAACTGTAGAAAAAATGTGGTGGGGAGGTAAACATCCAAACTCAACCTTATACAGAGATGCAGAATATCAAAATGGAATAGGAACAGTTTATATACCAACTGGTGTAAATGTAACAAGTGGTTCTGTACAAAGAGATTTAAACGGAAATGTAACTTCAGATACAAGAACGTATACTGCTCACACATCTCCTGTAAGCTGGCAAGCTTGGTCTCAAAATTATCCTTATAGAGCACAAGTAACTCAAAAAGAAAGCAAAACTTTTGCAAATGTTTTTGATAGATCTTTTCTCAAACTAAGAACAGTTGCTCTAAGTTATGATTTAACAGATGTTTTAGACATTAAAGGATTCAAACAAATTAAGGCAAGTATCAATGGCTATAACTTATTAATTCTGAAGAAAGCAGATATTATTGATCCAGATTTTGGAAATGATGATGATTTACAGGATCCTTCAACAAGATATGTAGGTTTAGGTTTAACTTTTAAATTTTAATAAAAATGAATAATTTTAAAACAATATTATTTTTTATGATGGTTGTTATTCTATCTTCTTGCGAAGATTTAGATATTAACGACAACCCAAATAAAGTAAGTGAAACACACCCAAGTTTATTACTTACAAACATTACAACATCTGCTTTTCAAGTAAAAGGTACAGGGGCTATGTATGCTTCTAGAATGATTGTACAAACTGATGGAGAAAGTACTGCGCAATTTTATAAATGGGATAGAGCAGGTTTTGGAGATTATAATAGCTTAAGACAAGTAACAAAAATGATAGAAGAAGCAGAAATAATTGCTGATAATTCTTATATAGGAATAGGGTATTTTTTTAGAGCATATTATTTTTACAACTTAGCTTTAACTTTTGGAGATGTACCTTATGCAGAAGCCTTAAAAGGAGAAACAGAAGATTTGTATCAACCAAAATACAGTACTCAAGAAGAGGTTTTTATAGGGATTTTAACTGAACTTGAAAAAGCAAATTCTTTATTAGATGGAAGTAATATTATTACTGGAGATCCTATTTTCAATGGAAATACAAGCAAATGGAAAAAATTAATAAACTCTTTTAGATTAAAAGTTTTATTAACACTTTCTAAAAAAGAAGGAAGTTCTTCATTAGATATAAAAAATGAGTTTGCTTCAATTTACAATTCACAAGCAATTATTTCTGCACCAGAAGAAAGTGCAAGATTGGAATTTTTAGATGTTGTAAATTCTAGATATACAGAGTTTAATTCAAGCGGTTATGGTTCTGGTTTATACATGGCATCAACTTTTGTTGATATATTAAAAGAAAGAGAAGATAATAGGCTATTTGCTATTGCAGGACAAACTAAAAACGCAAAAGAAGCTGGTTTAGCTATTAATGATTTTAATGCTTATGAAGGCGGAAATCCAATTGCAGCTTATAATGATGTTAACTTATTGGCAGCAGCAGGAAAGGTATCTAAAGTAAATGATAGATACACTAAAGATCCAACTGCAGAAGCACACAATCTTTTAAGTTTTTCTGAAGTACAGTTTATTTTAGCAGAGGCTTCAGTAAAAGGTTGGATTTCTTCAACTGGAGCTCAAACTTTTTATGAAAATGGAATTAAAGCAAATTTTAAATTCTATAATTCTTATGCAAAAGGTTATGAAGAATATTATACAGAAGATAAAGCTACTAATTACATTGCTGGAGCAAAAGTTAACTTTACAAGTGCTAATACAGATGCAGAAAAGTTAGAATTAATTTTAACTCAAAAGTATTTAACTTCCTTTTTACAAGGTGGCTGGAATATGTATTTTGACCATTTAAGAACAGGATATCCAGAATTCCCTTACTTAGGTTCAGATACGCCACCAACAAGATGGATTTATCCTTTGGATGAATACAATAACAATTCAGTAAATGTAAAAGAAGCAATATCAAGACAATTTAACGGTTCTAATGACGGAATTAGAGAGCTAACTTGGTGGTTAAAATAAATATAAAATACTAATTTATAAGACCGTAATTTTATTACGGTCTTATTTTAATTTATAAAAAAATGAAAATAAATCAAATTATAAGTTTTGCTTTTTTGTTTTTAGCTCAATTTTTATTTTCTCAGAAAATTGAAATAAAACCTTATTTACAAGATGCAGAACCTACTTCTATTAAAATTATGTGGCAAACAGATTTCGGAGAAGAATCTATTGTACATTGGGGATTAAATGAAAATAATTTAAAAAACAAAACAAAAGGAACTGCTTTTGATATCAATTTTACAGATAAAAGTGTTCATGAAGTTTCTTTATCAGAATTAAAAAGATTTACAACTTATTATTACAAAGTACAAACAGGCAAAGCAGTATCAGAAGTTTATCAGTTTAAAACACCACCTTTTTCAGGTTTTTCTAAAAAGATAAATTTAGTTGCTATGAGCGATATGCAGTACGATTGGCAGCATCCAACAAAATTTAAAGAAATTGTAGAAGAAGGAGTGTTAACTTATTTTGATGAAAATTATGAAGGAGACATTTCTGATAATTTAGCAATGGTTGTAATTCCTGGTGATTTGGTAGAAAGAGGTACAACTTTTAATCAATGGGAAGAACATTTTTTTAAACAATCAGAAAAACTGTTTTCTAAAGTACCTGTATATCCAGTTCCTGGAAATCATGAAAGAAATTCTGAATATTATTTTAAATATTTTCAATTGCCTAAAAACGGAAATTCAGCATATCCAGAACATTGGTGGTTTAAAGATTACGCAAATACCAGAATTATTGGTTTAGATTCTAATGATGGTTATAGAAATATGAAAGAGCAACTAGTTTGGTTGCAAGAGTTGTTAGAAAAAACAGCAAAAAATGATACAATTGATTTTGTTTTTGCGCAATTACATCATCCTCATAAATCTGAATTATGGATTCCTGGAGAAGAAGATTTTACAGGAAAAGTGGTAAAATTATTAGAAGAATTTACTGAAAAAGCAAACAAACCAAGTTTACATTTTTTTGGGCACACTCACGGATATTCTAGAGGGCAATCTAAAGAGCACAAACATCTCTGGGTAAATGTGGCTTCTGCTGGTGGCGCAATTGATAATTGGGGAGAATTTGAAGGAAGAGATTATGATGAATTTACGGTTACACAAGATGAATATGGTTTTGTATTGGCAACAATAGATCCAAATAAAGAAAATCCTTCATTTACATTAAAAAGAATTAGTAGAGGTAATAATATTGAATTTAGAGACAATCAATTAAGAGATAGTATTACTGTTTTTAAGAAAACAATTCAACCAAATCAACCTATTTTAAGTAATTTTAGTAAAGAAAATCAACCAATTTATAAAATGTTATTAAAAGCAAACATTTTTAAAAGTGATAAAAAAGATGCTTTTCATGCAGCTTCTAATTGGCAAATTTCTACCACAGAAGATTTTTCTAAAATTGTTTACAATTCTTGGAAACAACATGAAAATTGGTATTACAAAGAAAATAGACAAAAAAATGATGATTTAACTGATGAAGTTGTAGATAGAAAATTAAATAATAACACTGCATATTATGTGCGTGTGCGTTATAGAGATCAGTTTTTAAACTGGAGTAATTGGTCTGACATAAAAACATTTAAAACAGAAAAATAATGAAAAGTATAAAATTAATAAGTGCATTATTCTTGTTGGTGCTAACTGCGTGTTCAACAGAAAAAAAAGAAAAAGAATTTTTATCAAAAGATGATTCTTCTAAGGTTTTTATAATCACTTTAGATGGTTTGCGTTGGCAAGAATTGTTCTCTGGCGCAGATTCTTTGTTGGTAGAAAATAAAGATTTTGTAGATAACCCAAAAGGGTTAAAAAAACAATTTTGGAGAGCAAATGCTTTAGAGAGAAGAGAAATTTTGTTTCCTTTTATTTGGAATGAAGTTGCTAAAATGGGGCAAATTCATGGTAATCGTTGGCAAGGAAGTAAAATGAATTTAACAAACGGAATGCATTTTTCTTATCCTGGTTATAATGAAATTTTAACAGGTAAAGCAGATGATAAAAGGATAAACAGTAACAGCAAAACACCAAATCCTAATACAACAATATTAGAAATTGCAGAAAAATCAGAAGCTTATAAAGGTAAAGTAGCCGCTTTTGGTAGTTGGGATGTTTTTCCGTCAATAATTAATGAAGAAAGAAGTGGTTTGTATGTAAATGCAGGTTTCAAAAAAGCTAAAGGAAATGATTTGTCTGACAGAGAAATTTATTTAAATGAATTGCAAGACGAAACTCCAAGTCCTTGGGGTGGTGTTCGTTTAGATGTTTTTACACATCATTATGCAATTGAAACTCTAAAGAAAAATCATCCAAATTTGGTGTATATTTCTTATGGAGAAACAGATGATTTTGCTCACGATGGAGAGTATGACTCGTATTTAGAATCGGCAAAAAGAACGGATGAGTTTATTAAAAAACTTTGGAATTTTACACAACAAGATACTTTTTATAAAGACAAAACTACGTTTATAATAACTACCGATCATGGTAGAGGTACAGAGCCTTTAGCTACATGGAAGCATCATGGTAATTCAATAAAAAATACAGATCAGGTTTGGGTAATTGCTTTTGGCGAAAAGGTAAATGCAGAAGGAGAAGTTAAAAAAGAAGAGCAATTATATACAAATCAAGTTGCACCTTCAATAGCAAAAATTTTAAATTTAGAAATGGTTAAAGATTCTATAGGTAAGCCATTTAATTATATCAAATAAAGATTTTTATATTTAAATTTTAAAAAGACTTCTAATTTTTATTAGAGGTCTTTTTTATTTCCTAGGATGAAAAGTTTCTACAACTTCTTTTAAATAACTAGTATCTAAATGCACATAAACTTCTGTTGTGGTAATACTTTCATGACCCAACATTTGCTGTATTGCTCTTAAATCGGCTCCATTTTTTAATAAATGTGTTGCAAAAGAATGGCGCAAAGTATGTGGACTAATACTTTTATTCAAATTTATTTTTGTTGCCAAATCTTTTAAAATTGTAAAAATCATTTGTCTGGTTAAGCCTTTTCCTCTTCTGTTTAAAAAGAGTGTGTCTTCAAAACTTTTGCTAGGTTTTAAATGACTTCTAATTTCAGAAATATATATAGATATGTATTTTTGAGCATTGTAATGAATAGGAACAAAACGTTCCTTATTTCCTTTTCCTGTAACTTTTATAAAACCTTCTTCAAAAAATAAATCGGAAATTTTTAACGTAACTAGTTCACTAACTCTTAAACCACAACTATACATGGTTTCTAAAATAGTTCTATTTCTTTCTCCTTGAGAATGGCTCAAATCTACTGCTGAAATTAATTCGTTTATTTCGTCTTCGGATAAAGTATCAGGTAACTTTCTGCCAATTTTTGGAGCTTCTAATAAATCTGTAGGATTGGTTTCTCTGTAATCTTCAAACACTAAATAATCAAAAAAACTCCTTAATCCTGATATTATTCTTGCCTGGCTTCTTGGATTTACTTTTTTCGCAACTTCATAAATAAATTGCTGCACCATAGTTTTATCAATAGAAATAGGAGAAAATTTAATATCATTTTCTTCCAAAAATAAAGTTAGTTTGTCTAAATCTCTAGAATAACTTTCAATTGTATTTTGAGATAAACCACGTTCAATCTTTAAGTATAACTGATAATCTCTTATTGCGTTTTGCCATTTCATATTGTAAAATTACAATTTAAATTCTATGTTTAGTAGTGTTCAATTATTTGATTTATTTATGAAGATCCTTTTAAAGACCGATAAAAATTATATACAAAAGGGTCTTTTAAAAAAACATCAATATAGTTCTTAAAAATAGTGATTGAGTTAAAGTAGAGAATCATATTATTATAGTTTTGTGGTATAATCTTAAAAATAAATATAATGAAAAAAGTAATTTTAGTATTCGCTTTAGTTTTGAGTTCTTTAGCTGCAAACGCACAGTTTTCAGTTAGTGTTAATGCAGGTTTACCTGTTTCAGATGTAGAAGAATATTCTTCTTTTGCATTAAGTGGAGATGTTGGTTATTCTTTTGCGACCGAAAGCAATTTAATGTTAGGAGTTTCTGCAGGTTTTTTAAATTATTTTGGAAAGGACTATGAAGTATTAGGTACCACTTTTGAGGCTGAATCTATACAATATATACCATTAGCAGGTTCTTTAATGTATAGATTAACAGATAGTTTTTCAGTAGGTTCTAAAGCTGGTTACGCAATTGGAGTTGATGATGATAATGATGGTGGTTTTTATTACAAGCCAATGTTAAGTTATGTGGTTGGTAATGCTACAAGTTTATCTTTATTTTATGAAGGTGTAACTAATGATGGCGTTAATGTTAATAATGTAGGTTTAGGATTTACATTTGGTTTGAATTAATGAATAGAAATTTAATATTTAGAAGGAGGCAATTTTGCCTCCTTTTTTTATGTATAAATAGTTTTATCAATAGAAATAGCAAGCGATTTTATATTATTTTCTTTTTAAAAAAATATTAGTTTTTATAAATCACTGGAAAAATTTTCAATATTATAATAAGATAAACCAAGTTTAATCTTTAAGTATAATTGATGATCTCTTGTTTTGTTTAGCTATTTGATACTTTAAAAATACGCAACAAAAAAACCATCCAAAATAGGATGGTTTTTAAATAAATATTTTAATTTACTTATAATGTACTAGAATAACTTCCGTTTTTAGGTTGTAAATCTCCAGTAATAATCATTACTAAATCAATAATATACCAAATTCCGAAACCACCTAAAGTTATTAATTTAAGAACACCTAATAAAGTGTACCCTAAATAAAATCTGTCTACACCTAAACCACCTAAAAAGATCGATAACAAAAGTGCTGTTGTTTGACTTTTTCCAGAATAAGCAACAGTTGCATAATTAGTAACTTGTTCTTTTTCTACTGTATCACCTTTAATGATTTCAACAGTTTCAACTGTTTTTTTTACAGGAAAAGATGCTTTAGCAGTAAATGAAAATGCTAAAAAAGCAAATAAAAATGTGTAAAGAGTTAATGATTTTTTCATAATAATATTAATTATTTTAGTTAATTTGCCACTAATGTAATTAAAAAATTGTCATGAAAATAAACAAATATTTAATAATTTGCTTTTTTACTTTCTTAAATTTAAACTCCCAAGAGAAGAACCAGTTTGATTATGAGTTACTTGGTGCTGTAATGTTAGATGAAAATCAATTAATTTCTTATAAAATCCAATTTAATGTTGAAGCTAATAACTTTATTCAAGGATATTCATTAACAGATTTAGATGGAGAAAATGAAACAAAATCTTATATAAGAGGTTATTATGATGAAAAAACTGAAAATATAAAATTTAAAGAAAGTGATATTTTATATACAAAATCTAAATTTTTACCTGAAGAATTTTGTTTTATTAGTTTTGAAGGTACCTTTAAAGGTGATTCAAAGAAAAAACTATTAGAGGGTAAATTTGTAGGTATTTATGAAGATAAAGATACCTGTGCTACAGGAAATATTAAACTGGTTGGAACAAAGTTTGTAGAAAAAAAAGTAAAAAACATCTATAAGAAAGTAAAGAAAATAGATAAAGTAAAAAAAATAGATAGCACTGTAATAGCTGAATTAAAGCCAGAAAACTTTTTAAAGAAATTTAGCGAAACCAATATAAAATCGGGTGAAAAAGTTTCTGTATTTGTATATTCTAATACAATTGATGTTGATATTTGGGATTATGGAATAGAAGATGGAGATATTATAACTATTTTACAAAATGACAAACCTGTTTTAGAAAACTTTAAAGTAACAAGGAAAAAGAAAAGAATTACTTTAGTTTTAAATGAAAAAGAAAATGCATTTAAAATTATAACAGTAAATTCTGGAAAGCTAGAAACCAATACCACTAAATTAAAATTATACGATTTTAGAAGAGAATATGAAGTTGTTGCAAATTTAGAAGAAGGAAAAGCTGCTATAATAAATATTGTGAAACTGAAAGTTAAAACAAGTTCACCTAAAAAGCAATAAATTTTAGTTTACTTTATTTATATTTACTGCTTAAACTAAAATTTAAATTTATTATGAAAAAAGTATTATTTATTGTTGGCTTAGCTTTATTAGGTTTTTCTAATGTAAATGCACAAGAAACCTCTTTTGGAGTTACTGCAGGTTTTCACGATTTTAAAATTAGTGTGTCAGGAGGTGAATTAACAGCTTCAGATAATGCCTCTGGTTTTTATGCTGGTTTTTTTGCAGAATTTAACGTAGCCGAAAAATTCAATATTCAACCAGAAATTCATTATGCTTCAGTATTTAAGGATGGAGAAACAACAAACGAAATTGTTATTCCAGTAATGGCTAAATATTATATTTCAGATGGTTTTAACGTACAAGCTGGTCCTCAATTTGATTATGTACTGGATAATGATGCTGAGGGAATTAATAAGTTAGGATTAGGACTAGGTTTAGGTGTTGGTTATGATTTTACTGATAAGGTTTATGCAGCTTCAAGATATTCAATTGGATTATCTAATAGAATAGAAGATGCACCATCAGGAATTTCTTCAAAATTTAATACTTTTCAAATAGGATTAGGATACAGATTTTAATCATAGAAAACAAATAATTAAATTAAAGGAAGCATTTTTGCTTCCTTTTCTTTTGCTCAATTTTTAATATCTTTACTTTATGAAAATCATTATTATAAACGGACCCAATCTAAATCTTTTAGGAAAACGCGAACCAGAAATTTATGGTTCAGAAACTTTTGAAGATTTTTTTAGAACTTTACAATTAAAGTATAAAAATGTAGAATTATCTTATTTTCAATCGAATATTGAAGGAGAATTGATAGATAAATTACACGAAGTTGGTTTTACTTTTGATGGTGTTATTTTAAATGCAGCAGCTTATACACATACTTCTGTTGGCATTGGAGATGCAGTAAAAGGTATTGAAACTCCAGTTGTAGAAGTACATATTTCTAATATTCACGCTCGAGAAGAATTTAGGCAACATAGTTACATCGCTCCAAATGCAAAAGGTGTTTTATTTGGTTTTGGTTTAAAAGGTTATGAATTAGCTATTCAGAGTTTTTTATAAATAAAATAATACTGTTAATGCTCTTACTAAAAGCATTTTAGGGTTGTTTTTTTACATCAACAAACATATAATCGCTTGCAGGTGTTGCCAATTTAGAGTCGTAAATTTCATCAAAATTATAAAAACTACTTTTAGAAGAAAAACTTTTAGCTCCTGTTGAGATGTAAATTAACGTTCTATCCAATAAAGGGTCAGAACGTTCTCCTAAAACACCCAAATCACCATAATTTTCACCTAATTCTACTCCTGGAAAATCGGTACTTGCAGGGATTAATCCTTGTGGATAATTTTTATTGTCTTTATTGCTAATTTCAAAAACCAAAGGTTGCATTGCATACCTATGAGCTGTATTTAAATTAGGTCCTGTTCTTTGAAAATTTTCTGAATCATATAAAGTAATAGAACCCACTTGTTTTCCTCTTGTAGTTTTACCAATTAAAGCAACATCTATATGAGAACTTAAAGAATTGATAACTAATTCTGATGCTGATGCTGATCCATTTGTAACAATAAAATAAACTTTATTTAACCCCAAACTATTAATACTTTCTTGCAAAATAACATTTCCATTGGCATCTGTATTTCTAATTTGATTTGTAAAATTATTTATAAAACGATCTGCAGGATTTGATCTTCTAACTTTATCGTTCCAAACTTCTTGAGAATATAACAAACCATTAAACTGACCAGTAATCATGCTTCCTAAATAAGTTGCAGAACTTACAGATCCTCCAGGATTATATCTTAAATCTACAATTAAATTATCAATATTTTCTGCCTTAAAATTTGCAAAAGCAGCATTTAATTGGCTATCGTAATTTCTTGCAAATTGATTGTACATTAAATACCCTATTTTTTGATCTCCATCTGCAATTACTTTTGAAATTGCAATTGGATTTTCTTGAATTTCAGATTTTGTTAAAGAAATAGAAGTTCCATTTGTAGAAGGATTTCCGTCATTAAAATCAGCTAAACCAATAGTATAATTAGTAGAACTTCCAAACAACAAGTTGATGTAGTTCGTTGTTGTAAGTTGATTTCCATTAATTTGATTGAAAAGCATTCCTCTTTTTACGTCTTTAGCAACAGCATCAGAATTTGGCACTACATAACGCACATAACCATAAACATTTGTACTTCCGTTTTTATATTGCACTAAACCGAATTCCATTCCATTACTTAAATTGATGCCCTGAAAAGAGTTTTCTAAAGCAATATAATCATCAACAATAACAGAAAAACGATCTTCAGGTCTGTTTAATAAACTTTCAAAAACATTTTCTGGTGATCTATAAATTCTAAAATAGGTATATAATTCATCAAAATTAGCAAACCTATTATCTGCTAAATCTGGCACATCATCTTGCCATAAATAATAGATATTTAAACCATGCCAAATAAAGTAATTGATGTCATCATCTGTTGTAGGTTCTATTAAAGAACTTTCTTTTCTTTCACAAGAATATATAAATAGGATTGCTATAAATAATAATGTAATTTTTTTCATCTAATTTGTATTTGGCAAATTTTGCTCTATAAAAACACCTTTATCAAGCGTTCTTTGTGTGTTAATGCTGTTAAATAAATAGTCAAAATTATTAGGATTACAATTTGTATTAGAAACTGCATTTCCTGTTGAAATATAATTTAAAACACTATTTAAAATAGGATCTGAATCTTCACCTAAAATTCCTAAATCTAATACATCTTCGTTAGCACAAAGGTTAATATTTGGCGAAAATCCGTTTTCATAGGTTTGGTCGTTTTTATTTAAGAAACTTAACACAATTGGTTGTAAAGCTACTGTATGAGTTTCGTTTTTTAAAGGAAAATCGTAATCCTCAGAATTGTATAAAGTAATAGCTCCTGTGTTATTTCCTGCAGTTTGATTTCCGATTATATGAACGTTTAAATGTGGTTTTAAACTATTAATTAATAATTCAGTTGCAGAAGAACCTTCAAAATTAGGTCCGTTTAAAATGATATACACATCACTAATATTTAAACTATTGATGTTGATGTTTGAGTTTATTGTTTTAGGAAATTTTGTAAGTAAAGAATCTGGCTGATTTGCCAAAAACCAAGTTTGAGCTTTTGAATTCCATTGCTCTTTTATTAAAATTTCGTCTGCATTTTGTTCGGAAATCATAGCTGCAATTTTTGCGATATTTTTTGCAAAACCTCCAGTGCCAATGTTGTATCTGAAGTCTAAAATTAATTTATTAACAGATTGATTATTAAAGTTTAAGAGCGTGTTATTTAAATAATTAATGTAGTTGTTAGAAAAATCATTTTGGTACATTAAATAGCCAACATTATCTGAATCTACAGGAATTACTTTCTCCATAAATGTTGCAGGATATGTATAGGCTTGTTTTTCTAAAGTAACTGTTTTTGTATTTGGAGTACTTATTGTTCCATCAAAATTTGCCATTTGTAAAGTGAAATTATCTAAGCCATTTATCAGCAAATCTTGATAATCTGTTTTGGTTAATTGAACACCATCCACAGCAGAAAAATATTCACCTCTAATAATATTTTTTGTTGATGCATTAGAGTTTGGAAGAATATGAGTTACATATCCTATTACAAGATCGTTATTAGAAGGATTTGCAATAACACCAAACTCTAAACCATTGGTGAATGCAGTTCTTGCAATTGGTTCTGTAATTGTATTGTAATCTTCTACTAAAGTAGATTTTACATCCGAAGAAATTAAAAGATTAGAAAAAAGTGTATTATAATCAGCAAAAGAACTTAAATAATTATTTAATTGAGCATCAGAATTAAAACGAGTATCTGCTAAATCTGGGACTAAATCTTGGTGCAAATAATAGGCGTTTAAACCTTTCCAAACAAAATCGTTTACCACTAAATCTTGTGGAACTTCATATTCTTTACTACAACCTACTATTGTTGAAATACATATTGATAAAAAAATAATTTTAAAAAAAATCTTCATGTAAAATGTCTATAGATTATAGTAAATTTAACGCAATTTAAACTTTTTTAGTATCAATTTAAAATAAGATGTAACAAAATAAATTGTTAGTCGTCGTAATTATGTAAACCTGATATAAGAGATGAAAAAATATCAGAAAAACAACAACAACCAATGAACCAATCAGACTTTTTAAAAGTTGTTTTACCCTTTAAAGATAAGGTCTTTAGATTAGCAAAAAGATTGCTAGTATCTAGAGAAGAAGCAGAAGATGCTACACAGGAACTTATCTTTAAATTATGGAAAAACAAAGAAAAAATTGGCAACTATAAGAATGTAGAAGCTTTTGCAATGACCATGACAAAAAATTATTGTTATGATCGTTTAAAAAGTAAGCAAGCAAGTAATTTAACATTAGTACATAGTAATTATAAAGAAAAAGAAACGTCTTTAGATAAGAAGTTGGAATATCAAGACAGTGTAAACCAAGTACATTTATTGATAGAAAAATTACCAGAACAACAAAAAATAATCATTCAATTAAGAGATGTTGAACAGTATGATTTTGATGAAATTTGTAAAATGGTAGATATGAAACCAACAGCAGTAAGAGTTGCATTATCTAGAGCAAGAAAAACAATAAGGGAAGAATTAATTAAAAAACACAACTATGGAGTTAGCTAACATAGAAAAATTAGTAGAAAAATACGAAAATGCAGAAACTTCTTTGCAAGAAGAAGCAATCCTTAAAAACTATTTTACAAAAGAGGATGTTGCACCACACTTGCAAGAATACAAATTTATGTTTGCGTATTTTGATATTGCCAAAGAAGATACGTATACAAAACCCATTAAGTTAGAAACTATAAAATCGAAGAAGAGAAACTTAAAATGGCTTTCTGTAGCAGCATCTGTAGCACTTTTGTTTAGTGTATTTGTTGGGAAACAACAATTTGATGAATATCAACAAAGAAAAAAAGCAGAAAAAATTTATGCAGATCTTACAAATGGATTAAAACTATTGTCTACAAATCTAAAAAAAGGAGAACAAGCAGTTGCAACTTTATATACTGTTGAAGACAAAGTAAATGAAGCATTAAAATAATAAACAAGATAAACCAAGTAAAAATAGTAAAACCAAGTAAACACAGTAATTATGAAAAAAATAATAATATTAATAGCGTTTATAGTAGCACCAATGTTTGCTAACGCACAAAGTATTTTCGATAGTTTAGAAGATATGGATGGAGTAGATATGGTAATTGTTACCAAAGATGCTTTTGAATTGTTAAATAAATTTAAATCGAAAGACATTAAAAGTGATGGCAATGAAGTGATGCAAGCTTTTGAAATCATAAACGATTTAAAAGAGTTTAAAATGTTTTCTACTAATAATTTAGAAATTGCTTCTAAAATGGAAAAAATGGTAAACTCATCTATCAAAAACTCGAATTTAACGCAGTTAATGCGAATTAAACAAGACGATTCTCGTATTAAAATTTATGTAAAAGCTACAAAAAATAAAGATTACGTAAGCGAAGTTTTAATGTTTATAAAAGGCATTGATAAAGAATCAAAAGGAGTGTCTGAAGCTATTGTTATGTCTTTAACTGGCAATATAGACATCAACAAAATGTCTGACTTTACAGATAAAATTGTAAAAGAAAATAAGTAAAATTAACCAAGATTAAAAAGTCGGGTTTGTGATAAACTCGGCTTTTTATTATAAAATATATACACAATGAAAAAATTAACCTTATTATGTTCTTTAGTATTTTTAGTCGTTTTTGCAACTGCTTGTAAAAATGAAAAATCGCTACAGAGTTATTTAGTAGAAGCAAATGATAAAGCAGGTTTTTCTTCTATAGATGTTCCTGTAAGTTCTGTTTTAAGTCCTAAAGCAGATGTTTCAGAAGATGTAAAAGAAACCATTAAAAGCATTAAAAAAATAAATGTTGTGTTTCTTAAAAAGACGCAAGAAAATGAAACTGTTTATGAAACTGAGAAAGCAACTTTAAAAAATATTTTTAAAGATAATAAAGATTATAAAACATTATCATCTATGAAAATGAAAGGTATGAATGTAAACCTTTATTATTCTGGAGAAACAGATTCTATCGATGAAATTGTTGCTTTTGGTTATAGTCAAGATGTTGGAGTAGGAGTTGCAAGATTATTGGGTGAAAACATGAACCCTGCAAAAATTATGGAAGTGATAAATGATATAAAAATGGATTCAAGCAATTTACAAGGTTTTAGTGCCATTTTTAAAGGGAAATAAAAAGGATCACTATTTAATATAAAAAAGAGGGAAATCAATATGATTTCCCTCTTTTTTTTATGCTTCGTATTTCGAATTATAATTCTAATGAAATACCGAAAATAATTTGATTTGTTCTATTGTCAATTCTTTGAGTATTTGCAAAGTTTGCTTCGTTTTCAGACAAACCTCTTTCCCATCTAACATCTAGACCTAGTTTACCAAATTCTACACCAGCACCAAATTGTACACCCACAGAAAATTTATCAAACTCATCTGTAGATAAATCTCCAAAGCTAATATTATCATCTAAAATATATTGAAAAGAAGGGCCAACAAATGCATTGGCAAAACCTAAAAACTTTTTTCCTATTAAAACAGGAACATCAATTTTTTTGAATGAATAATCTTCACTACCACTTTGTTGTTCAAATTCGGTTTTAACTTGTGTATATACAATTTCTGGTCTTAAGTATAATCCTAAAATAGGTATATTACCTCTAAACCATAAACCTGCATGAAAGCCAGTTTTAGCACTTGCGCCATCTGCAATATCATTGGTGGCATCTTTAAAAGATTCTTTACCATTGTTGTTGTAGTTAATACCTCCTTTAATACCAAAATCTACTTGAGCATTCGTAAATTGACTTATTCCAAAAGTCAACACAAAAAATAAAATTATTTTTTTCATAATTATTTGATTTAAGTTATATGTAGTAAAACGTTATTATTTTCTAGAAATTACTTTTTTAACTGCCTTTATTACAGCTTCTGAATCTAAACCATACTTTTTCATTAGTTGTTCTGGAGTTCCAGATTCACCAAAAGTATCGTTAGTACCCACAAATTCTTGTACTGTTGGTGTATTTAAAGATAATGTTCTTGCAACACTTTCTCCTAAACCACCAATAATGTTATGTTCTTCTGCAGTAACAATACAACCAGTTTTTGTAACAGATTTTAGAATGATTTCTTCATCTAAAGGTTTAATTGTATGAATGTTAATTACTTCTACAGAAATTCCTTCAGCTTCTAATTGTTCTGCTGCTTGCAAAGATTCCCAAACTAAATGACCAGTTGCAACAATGGTTACATCAGTTCCTTCTGTTAATAAAATTCCTTTACCTATTTCAAATTTAGCATCTGTTGGCATAAAAACTGGTACTTTTGGTCTTCCAAAACGCAAGTAAACAGGTCCATCAAAATCTGCAATTGCAATAGTAGCTGCTTTGGTTTGGTTATAATCACAAGGATTTATAACGGTCATTCCTGGCAACATTTTCATTAAACCAATATCTTCTAAGATTTGGTGTGTTGCTCCATCTTCTCCTAAAGTAACACCTGCATGAGATGCACAAATTTTTACATTTTTACCAGAATAAGCAACAGATTGACGAATTTGGTCATACACTCTTCCTGTAGAAAAATTAGCAAAAGTTCCTGTAAAAGGAATTTTTCCTCCAATGGTTAAACCAGCTGCAATACCAATCATATTTGCCTCTGCAATACCAATTTGAAAAAATCTTTCAGGATTTTCTTTTATAAATTGATCCATTTTTAAAGAACCAATTAAATCTGCACATAAAGCAACAACATTTGGATTTGTTCTCCCTAATTCTGTTAGTCCATCACCAAAACCTGAACGTGTATCTTTCTTTTCTGTGAATGTGTATTTCATTATTGTAAATATATAATTTATAAAATTTGCGTAAAAATAAACTTTTATTTCTCTTTATTGAAGATAAAAGAGATTTTAGCGTAAAGATTTTTGAACAAAGAAAAATATCCAATAAAAATTATTAATTTGATTATAAAAAAGGGATTTCCTTATAATTTCATTAACGCATCATATAATTTATGAACAGGTAAACCAACAACATTAAAATAACTACCTTCAATTTTATCGATTGCAATAAAACCAATCCATTCTTGAATTCCATAAGCACCAGCTTTATCAAAAGGTTTATAATTTTTGATGTAATAATTTATTTCTTCATCAGAAATTTCTTTGAAATAAACTGAAGTTACATCACTTATAATCTTTTGAAAATTGTTTGTTTTTATGCTGATGGATGAAATTACCTCATGTTTTTTTCCTGATAAAGATTGTAGCATTTTAAAAGCATCAGCTTCATCTTTTGGTTTTCCTAAAGCTTCGTTTTCTAGCCAAACAATGGTGTCTGAAGTAATTAAAAGATCTTTATCTGATAAATTTGTAAATGCTTTCGATTTTAAATCGGCTAAAAACTCAGTAATCTCTGTTCCTTTTAATTCTTTAGGATAAATTTCTTCAACTTCTTTCAATTGAATTGTAAAATCGAGATTTAAATCTTTAAAAAACTGTTGTCTTCTTGGAGATTTAGAAGCTAAAATTAGATGATAATTTTTAAGTTTTTCTTTGAGCATACAGGATATTAAGTATTAAATTTCTTTTTAATTCTGGCTAAATCACGTTTATTGTCTCTGTCTTTTATCACATTTCGTTTGTCATGTGTTTGTTTACCTTTTGCTAAAGCGATTTCTAACTTGGCAAAACCTCTATCATTAATAAACAATTTTAAAGGCACAATTGTGTTACCTTTTGCTTCTACATCTTTTTTTAAACTACGTAATTCTCTTTTGTTCAATAATAACCTTCGTTCGCTTTTTGGTTTATGATTAAAGTGATGTCCAAACATATATTCTTGAATGTACATATTTACAATAAACAATTCTCCACGATCATTAAATTCGCAAAAACTTTCTGTAATTCTTGCTTGGCTTAGTCTTATAGATTTTATTTCGGTTCCTGTTAACTGAATTCCAGCAACAAATTTGTCGAGAATTTCATATTCGAAACGCGCTTTTTTATTCTGTATGTTAATTTTTTTCTGCAACGTTAAATTGTTTTTTTATGATTAATTATGCTATAGAAAAACATATAAAATTGATAAAAATTAAGTTTATTATCAATTTATACAAAGATACATTTTTACATTCGAGAAAGAAATGTAATTTTGAAATCTATTTTAGATCAACCAAAAAAACTTTAATGAAATATTTAGTATTCCTTTTTTCTATTCTTTTATTTTCTTGTACATCATCAGAAAAAAAATTAACAGCACAACAAATTATTGATAAAACCATTGTTGCCTCTGGTACAGATAAAATTAAAAATTCAAAGATTACTTTTAAATTTAGAGATCTTAATTATACTGCCATTAGAGAAAATGGCAAATTTGAATTATCTAGAGAAATAGATACTGTTAAAGATGTTTTAACCAACGATGGTTTTAAACGTTTTGTAAAAGGAAATGAAACTGAACTTGATGAAGAAATGAATGGAAAAATTACAAATTCCATTAATTCTGTACATTATTTTTCTGTGTTGCCTTTTGGTTTGAATGATAAAGCTGTTCGTAAAAAATTACTGCCATCAACAAAAATCAAAGACAAGGAATATTATAAGATTGAAGTTTCTTTCGTAGAAAATGGAGGAGGAGAAGACTTTGAAGATGTTTTTATTTATTGGATAGGAAAACAAGATTTTTTAATTGATTATTTAGCGTATTCCTATCATACAAATGGAGGTGGAAAACGTTTTAGAGTTTTAAAAGAGCAATGCAACAGAAACGGAATTCGTTTTGTGGATTACCATAATTATAAACCTTTAACCAAAGAAATAAAGCTCATAAATTTAGATGATGCTTTTGAGAATAATCAACTAAAAAAAGTCTCAGAAATTGTCTTAGAAGATATAAAAGTTGAGATTTTAGATTAGTTTTTTTGGAGCTATTTCCTGCTAGGAATTTATCTTGAGCGTAGTCGAAAGATTTCAATCAGGGCTAAACCAGTTTGCCAATTTTTGGTTTTAAAGAAAGCAATTATTTCTCTATTTTCTCAACAGAACTCGTTTTATTATCACCAGAAATAGTTACTTTATAAAGACTTGCATTGTCATTATCATCCATATTTTCGTATTTCTTTTCGCCTAAAATTTGGTTGGCGAAAACAGGTGTTGTATTACTATGACCAACCACTAAAATAGTTTTTCCTTTTGTGTTTGCTTGAAAAACTGAATCATACATTTTTGAAGGATTGTAGAATTCAATTTCTAAACTTTTACTCATGGCAGTTGGTGTAGCTGTTTGAATGGTTCTATTATAATTGGTAGAATACACAGCATCTAATTCAATATCCTTAAAATAAGTTGCCCATCTTTGTGCTCTTTTTTCGCCTTCGTTACTTAAATTCGGGTTGTTGTTTGTCTTATCAAATACATCTTTTTCTGAATGACGAATTAAATAATAAGTAGTTGTATCATCAGAAGAACAAGAAATTAACAAACTAAAAACAAAGGCAAAAAGGAAGAAATATTTTTTCATAAGATTGATATTAAAAAC
>TARA_R110002072_G_scaffold15856_49_pt1 | contig 21173 bp, 17 predicted proteins | sample TARA_R110002072 | Tara Oceans TARA_R110002072 (sample SAMEA4397118) | marine metagenome | biome: Polar Biome; feature: [SRF] surface water layer (ENVO:00010504); material: water (ENVO:00002006), including particulate matter (ENVO:01000060) such as... | depth 5 m | reverse complement strand
GAGAGCTAAACCAGCGCAGCCAGCGGCGACTTTTTCAACGGAATAAGGTGGGAAGCGGACAGGCAGATTTGAAACAGAAAGTCGAAAAAGCCGTCGCTCGACGATACTAAACCCGCTTGTCAAAAATGAGATAGACCGGCACTAGGAATGGCCGTTCCAGCCGTAATAGGTGACTGGGTGCCCGGTTCGCGGGTGCAGTCCTTGCCGCAAAATTTTTAATCCCGCTCGCTCGTAGAACCGACGTGCCTGATCGTTGGATGTAGCCGTATGCAAGGTAAATCCCCCTGGCATAAGTATCTGGCATTCAATGAGGAGTGCGTAGCCTAAACCAGTACCTATTTGGTCAGGACGAACAAAGAGCTGGTCGAGTATTGATCTCTTCGGCTTGATCGCTGCAAATCCGACGAGCTCATTATTCTGCTCCGCCACGGTCACCCGCCATCCTGCACCGATCTCATGCGCAACTCTATCTCGCAGATCGTCCTCTGTCGGCATGACCGGCGGTCCAACGCCAGGAAGACTGGCACTGCTGAACCAAATTTCGGCGATTTCATTATGGTCATGAGTAGTTGCGGATCGAAGCAAAAGGTTAGAACCGCGTGCCGTCATATTTCTGGTTAATTGATGCCAAATATGAGTCAATGTCAGAATGTCCGTTGGTAGGGTCTCTACCCTTAATCGGCCATGCCCGCGATGGGGTCGATAGCCGAACGGCAGCTTTCAGCACTTAGCCACCTAGAAGCGGACCGTCTTCAACCAGTCCAAAAGCCGACTTCGTTATTTTTGAAGTTCAGGGCCGCACACGAAAAACACCTACTCCGGGCGATTGCCGATCTCTGTGCGGATCGCGTATGCGATCCTTGCGCCCCTCCCATCCTCACCGGGAGGCAGGCAAGGCTTAAGGCATGCGCGCCAGTCGTTGCGGAGAGTTAATTAGTTATGTCGGGCGATTGCTCTGGGATAGTGGCGGAAAATACTGGACATTGTGGGTAGAGATGGAGCAGAATTTGGCTGTCAGAAAACGACGGTAATTTGGACGTGTGGTCAGAATTGTGGGAACGCCATTCAGGTACGCCGGAGAGGAAAACGATTTCAAATCATTAGGTTGCGACCTAAGAAATCCTCCCTCTCCGCCACCGGCGCGTTCGCCATTTTCCGCCGTTGGCCGGCTAAACAATGCGGGTGGTGTTAGTCCGAACGTCCGCTCCTGCGATGCTTGCAAAATTGCAACCACAGGCTCCGAGCAGTGGAGGCGATTGCCGCCCGGGAAGCTATCAGCGGCCCCGTCCACCGGCGCGGCTCACCGAGTGCATTCCCGGTCGGTTTTCAGAAGCAGAACCGCCTCTTCCTCATCCACCAGCATCAGCCGGGGCGGTGTATCGAGGCCGAGATCGCGCGCGATCTCGTTCTCGGTCATCGTCAGGTCATTGCAGGCCACCGAAAGACGCTGCCGCGTTCGGCGGGGAAGCGCGGAGAAGCGGGGAACCTGGCGGCGACGGGTGAAAATCGCATCGAGAAGGGCCATCGTCAAAACCCTCCGCGGTGAAAGGGAAGGATGACGAACGCGACCGCCTGGAGGAGGAGGGCCAGCAGGATCAAGCGCAGCGCCCATGTGCGGCGCATCGCGCTGATCGCGTTTCCTTTCAACTGCTCTTCGTAGGCGACCGCATAGCTGGCAGCCAGAAGGCCCCGCGCCATCGCCTCGCTCTCGTCGTCGTTCATATCCTCGCTGCCGACGATGTCCGGGAGCCGTGGCGGCTCGTGATAGACGAACAACCACTCCGACAGCAGCACCTGATAGGCCGAAGCGAACAAGGCGGCCACCGAACCCAGCGCGAGGAAAAGGATTGCCAGGGTGGAGACATGGCCCAGCCGTCCGACATCGATCTCCACGCTGAGCGTTCCCAGGGCGAAAACCGCGAAGGAGATCGCCGCTACCGGTGTGCTGAGACTGCCTCGAATTGCCTCACGCCGCGCGCGCTCGGCCAGAAACATCTCCTGGGCGTGCTCCAGATGGAGGTCACTGACCCTGGCCATCGTCAGGTCATCCGGCGCGTATGGCGAAAGCGCGCATAGCGGTTGAGAAGATCGTTGATGAGCTGGTCCTGATTGAACCCGGTGACATCGTGAGGCTGGTCGCCTTCCGAACTGTGGGCCATCGCGCGGAAGTGGCGCTGCTCCCCGTCGGCTGACTTGCGTCTTTCCACCCAGATGAAGCTAGGCGACAGAAAACTGCGGGACCGCACCGTGTACTGGAACACGCCTCTTTCGCCGTGAGGAATCTTCAGGTCGAGTCGGCCTGCTTCCTCCGCGATTTCGGGCGAGAAGCCGCTCTCGCGCATCTGCTCGGCGACCGCTTCCAGCGCAGGCCTGGCGGTCGCGCCGATGAAGCCGGCGATCTGGTCGGCGCTGAAGTGCTGCATCAGCGAGGTCAGCCGTTGCTGCCAGCTGAGTTCGGGATCGGCAGCGGCAGTCTCGGCCGCGGAAAGATCGATCGTCGAGCCGTCCTTCTCCATCTGCAGCGCTCGCAGCAGGCCGACGCAGATGAAGATCATGATGACCGCAAACGGCAGAGCGCTGGCGATCGCCGCGGTCTGCAGCGCCTGAAGACCGCCCGCAAGAAGCAGCACTCCGGCGATCGTACCCGCGCAAACGGCCCAGAAGATGCGCTGCCACACCGGCGGATTTTCGGCCGCGCCCGAGGTGATCGTGTCCATCACCAGCGCGCCCGAATCCGCCGAGGTGACGAAGAATGTGATTACCAGAAGCGTCGCGACGAAGGAGCTGACAGCGCCGAACGGCAGCGCCGCCAGCGTTTCGAACAGGGCGACGGGAAGGTTGGTCAGCGCGGTTTCGGCGATCGGGGCGACCCCGCCCATGTCGAGCGCGATCGCGGTGTTGCCGAACACGGTCATCCACAGAAAGCTGAACAACACGGGCACCAGCAGCACGCCGCCGATGAATTCGCGGATCGTCCGGCCGCGGGAGATGCGGGCGATGAACATCCCCACGAAGGGCGACCAGGCGATCCACCAGCCCCAGTAGAACAGCGTCCAGTCGCCGAGCCAGGGGTTCGGCTCGTAAGCGTAGAGGCGGAAGGTGCGCTGGACGAGCGAGTCGAGATAGGCGCCGATGTTCTGCAGATAGGCGTCCAGCAGGAAAATCGTCGGCCCGGCAAACAGGACGAAGCCGAGCAGCAGGACGGCGAGGACGATGTTGAGTTCCGACAATCGCTTCACGCCCTTGTCGAGCCCGAGGAAGACCGACAGCGTCGCGATGGCGGTGATCATCGCGATCAGCAGCAATTGCGTGGTGGAAGAAACGGGGACGCCGAACAGGTAATCGAGACCCGCGTTCACCTGCAGAACGCCCAGGCCGAGCGAGGTCGCAACGCCGAACATCGTGCCGATGACCGCGAAGATATCGACCGAATTACCGATCGGCCCGTAGATCCGCCGCCCGATCAGGGGATAGAGCGGCGAGCGCAGAGCCAGCGGCAGCCCCCGGCGAAACGAGAAATACGCCAGCGCCAGCCCGACGACGATGTAGATCGCCCAGGCGTGGAGCCCCCAGTGGAGGAAAGTCAGAACCATCGCCTGCCGCGCCGCCTCGAACGTACCGCCTTCGCCGATCGGCGGAGCGGCATAGTGCTGGATGGGTTCGGCGACGCCGAAGAACACCAGCCCGATGCCCATCCCGGCGCTGAAGAGCATGGCGAACCAGGACAGATAGCTATAGTCGGGCTCGCTCTCGTCGGGCCCGAGCTTGACCTCGCCGTGTCGGCTGAACATCAGATAGATGACGAACACCAGGAAACCGGCGACCGCGGCAACGTAGAACCAGCCGAAATCCGCGACGATCGTCGCCTGGAGCCGGTCGAACAGCAGTGCTGCGGGCTCCGCGAATACCGCACCGAAGATCGCGAACAGCAGGATCAGTCCGGCCGAGATGTAGAAGACCGGCGGATTGACCTGAATTCGCGCGCTCTTCTCCAATGGCGCGGCTTCCTTCAAAACGGGATCGGACAAGGCATCTTCCTGCTGGTGTGCGATATACTCTTTCGAACGCAGCCGAGGGCGGTCGGTTGCAGGCAAGTGTGGCGGCTAGTCTGATCGGGGGAGCGCGTCCAGTTCGGCTGCTGCCGGAGTCGTTCGGGGCAAGATCTGGTAGGGCTGCTGCAGCTCGCTCGGCACGGGTTCGCGGCGCAGCTGCCGCCACAGCGCGAAGATCAGCGTCAGCAAGGCGCAGGTGCCGATAAACAGGAACAGGCCGCCCACGCCGGCCGCCATCATGACCGCGGCGCCGGCGGTAGGTCCCGCAGCCGCCCCCATCGAGTAGGTGAGCACGAGACCGCCGCTCGCGCTCACCCGCTGCTCGGCGCTCAGATGATCATTGGTATGGGCGACGCAGAGCGGATAGAGGGCAAAGCTCAACCCGCCGAAGATCGCGGCCAGGATCAGGAACAGGGGGCCTGGGCCTGCAATCCACGCCAACCCGCCGCAGACCGCCGTCGCTCCCGCGAGCGCTGCGACGATCACCGCTCGCCGGTCGAACCGGTCGGACAGCCACCCGACGGGCCATTGCAGCGCGACGCCGCCAGCGATCACCACGCTCATGAACACGGCAATTTGCGACATCTCCAGGCCGATGCGGCGGGCGTAGACTGCACCAAGGCCGTAGAAGGCGCCGAGCATCAGGCCGATCGCGACACAGCCCACCACGCCCAGCGGCGACGCCGCATAGAGCCCGCGGATCGAAAGCGGAGCCTGCTGCGTCACTGCCGGTTCTTTCAGCCGCGTGAGCGCGATCGGCAGCACGGACAGCGAGACCAGCAGCGAGGATGCCACGAAAGGCGCTGCGGCGGATCCATCGAGGTTGAGCAGGAACTGGCCCAGCGCCTGCCCGGCATAGAGGGAGATCATATAGGCAGCCAGAACGGAGCCGCGGGTGCGGGGCTCCGCTCGCTCGTTCAACCAGCTTTCGAGACAGACGAAGACGGCGGCGACGCACAATCCGTCGATGAAGCGCAGAAGGCCCCAGAACGCAGTGTTCTGAAAGAGCGTGTAGGCGAGCGTGGTTGCCGAAAGCAGCGAGACCGCGGCGGCGAAAGTGCGGATATGCCCGACGCGGCGGATGATCGGCGAGGCCCGCAAGGCCCCGATGGTGAGCCCCACGAAATAGGAGGTCGCCACCAGCCCGATGATCCCGGCCCGCGTGCCCGCGCTCTCCAGCCGGAAACTGATGAGCGTGGACATGACACCGTTCCCCGCCATCAGCACGAAGATGGCGAGGAGCATGCTGCGAGTGGAGATGAACGAGCCAAGCACACCTGGTGAATAGCCTTGCCGCACGCTCTGTTCCACCGAATGTCCTCGCAGGCGCTATCACCCGAGGGTTCAGCAAATCAGAAACGGGGTTTCGGTTGAGGAGATGAGTCAGGCGCATGCCGCTGCACTTCGGCAATCTTGGTGACTGCCGACAGAAGTGCCCTAGCTTGCGTTCGGCCCGGCGATGAGCGGCCCGGCGTGGCCGGGTGCGGCTTGCCCATCTCGCACCCGGCGACCGTCGAACTGCGGCCTATTTAGCCGCCGGAATAGGTTGCGATCTCGCCGGGCATGCGCAGCATTTTATCGACCTCGCTGGCATGAACTTCCTCGGCGTAGATCATCTTCCGGGCATATTCTTCGAGCGTCACCGACTTTCCTTCGGCCGCTTTCAAGAGCTCGCGATAGAGCTCGAGCGCGGCACTTTCGGCCTGCAGCGACTCGCGCAGGATGGCAGCGATGTCGTGGTTGTGCGTTTCGAGCAATGGTCCGATGTTGAGAGAAGGATGTTTGCCCAGCAGCGTGATCATCTCACCTGCCTCTTGCGCATGCAGGAGAGATTCGTCCGCCTGGCTCCGCAGCCAGGACACTATCGGGATTCTGTTGAAGCCGAAGACCAGAAAAGAATAATGAGTGTAGCGCACTACGCCTGCGAGTTCTTGCTCGAGGATATTGTTCAATATCCCGACTATTCGACCTTTGTCGGTGTCATTCATGGCAGCTTCCTCTCGATGCTTCGGCGCCCCCGCCGAGGCGCCTTCGTGGTTACGATAGGTTACAAGGTCGACTCAAGTCGAGCAAAGCCTTGCTGGCGCGCGCCAGCAACTCCCGATGCAGGGGCGGGCGCGGAAGCCTTCACCGCAAAACGCGAACGCGGGAACGTGCTCGAACTGGACGAAACGGCCCATCTGCCACATTGATGGGGTCATGGGTTTTCAATCACGCGGCCCCGATGGCCGGCAATTTGGAGGAGAAGCAGGCATGGCTACCCAGCCGCAGATCGACAGCCACGGCGCGGAGGACGTTTTCCGCGAAGAAGTGCGCCAGTTCCTGGCCGAGAACTTTCCCCCCGAACTCAAGGGCAAGGGCAATGCGCTGGCGTCCGTCGAGGGTCCGGTCCACGAGACCCCCGCACAGGCAGGCTGGCGCAAGGCTATGGGCGAACGCGGGTGGGGGACGCCGACCTGGCCCAAAGAATACGGCGGTGGCGGGCTCTCGCGCAAGCAGGCAGCCATCCTCAACGAGGAAATGGCCAAGGTCGGGGCCTTCAATCCGATCGGCGGCATGGGCGTGATGATGTTCGGCCCGACGCTGCTCGAATATGGCAGCGAAGAGCAGAAGCACGAACACATCCCGCCGATCTGCCGCGGCGAAATCCGCTGGTGCCAGGGCTATAGCGAACCCAACGCCGGCTCCGATCTGGCGAACCTCCAGACCATGGCCGAGGACAAGGGCGACCATTACCTCGTCAACGGCCAGAAGACCTGGACCAGCGGCGGGCAGTGGGCGGACAAGTGCTTCTGCCTCGTGCGCACCGACCGCAGCGACAAGCACAAGGGCATCAGCTTCCTGCTGATCGACATGGATGCGCCCGGCGTCGAGGTCCGTCCGATCCAGATGATCAGCGGAATGAGCCCGTTCTGCGAGACCTTCTTCACCGATGTGAAGGTGCCCAAGGGCAATCTGGTCGGCGAGGAAGGCGAGGGCTGGACCATCGGCAAGCGCCTGCTGCAGCACGAGCGCACCAATCTCTCGGGCGGCGGGAGCATGGCCCGGCTGATGGGGGCGAGCCTCGCCGAGATCGCAAAGAAGTATGTCGAGACCGACGCCGACGGCGAACTGGCCGACAAGGTCCTGCGCGACCGGATCGCCGATTTCGAGATCCGCTGGGGGGCTTTCCTGCTCACCGCGCGCCGCGCCACCGAAGAAAGCAAGGCGGGAGGCGTGTCCGAAATCAGCTCGGTGCTCAAGAAGCTGGGCACCAAGCTGGGCCAGGAACGCGCCGAGCTCATGATCGAGATCATGGGCCTGCAGGGTCTGGGCTGGGAAGGGGAGGGCTTTTCCGAAGCCGAACTGTCCGGCGTGCGCGCCTGGCTCTTCGGCAAGGCCACCACGATCTACGGCGGCTCGACCGAGATCCAGAACAACATCATCGCCAAGCGTGTGCTTGGCATGCTCGATCACCAGTAAGAAAGAGAGAACAGGAACATGGCGGTTCTCAACGAAGAACAGGAAATGCTGCGCGACATGGCGCGCGAGTGGACGACCAATGAAAGCCCGGTCAGCGAATTTCGCAAGGTGCGCGCCGGGGGCTCGGACGAGGCGTTCGATCGCAAGGCCTATGCCACCATGGCCGAGATGGGCTGGGTGGGCGTGGTCATTCCCGAGGAGCATGGCGGCTCGGACTTCGGCTGGCTCTCGGCCGGGCTGGTGGTCGAGGAACTGGGCAAGACGCTGACGGCCAGCCCGCTGGTGGCCAGCACCATCGCCGCGGCGGCGATCCTCCTCGGCGGCAGCGAGGAGCAGCAGGCCAAATGGCTGCCCGGCCTTGCCAGCGGCGAAATCATCGGCACACTCGCGATCGCCGAAGGGCCACGGCACGATCCGGCGAAGCTCGAAACCACGGTGTCGGGCGGCAAGCTGTCGGGCACCAAGGCCTTCGTGCACGAAGCTCACGGCGCGGATCTGTTCGTGGTCGCGGCAAAGGACGGCTTGTACCTGGTGGAGAAGGGCGAGGGCGTTTCGCTGTCGACCCGCAAGCTCACGGACCAGCGCAGCCACGCCGAAGTTACCTTCGACGGCGCGGCGGCCGACAGGCTGGCAGGCGGCGGCGACAGCCTGCTCGACGATGTGCTCGACCGGGCGCGGATTCTTACCGCCTGCGAGATGCTCGGCATGGCGCAGGCGGTGTTCGACTCGACGATGGACTACCTCAAGCAGCGCGTGCAGTTCAATCAGGTGCTGGCGACCTTCCAGGCGCTGCAGCACCGCATGGCGGATCTGTTCGGCGATCTGGCGATGATGCGTTCGGCGGTCGAAGGCGGCCTGCAGGCGCTCGACAGCGGGTTCGGCGTGGCGCGCGCTGCCACCATCGCCAAGGCGGAAGCCAATCGGGTGCTCCACACCGTCAGCCGCGAAGGCGTCCAGCTGCATGGCGGCATGGGGATGACCGACGAATACGACGTCGGCTTCTATCTCAAGCGCGCCCGCGTGCTGGAAGCCAGCTTCGGCAGTACATCCTTCCTCAAGAACCGCTTCGCGACCATCGGCGGTTATTGAGCAGCCAGGCCCTGCGGGATTCCCGCAGGGCCCAACACGACCATGCGCGAGGGCGGGGCCGCGGATTCTTTTGCTCCGAGGATGGGAAGCTGACAGCAGCCGTCAGCCAGGCTCGATACGGCCTGGAGCCGAAGCGCTCGACCGCAACGGACGAACCATTTTGAGAGGAGAACGAACAATGTCCCTATTCGACCTGACCGGAAAGGTCGCGATCGTCACCGGATCGAGCCGCGGCATCGGCAAGGCCATTGCCGAAGAACTCGCCGCGCACGGCGCGCGGGTGGTCATTTCCAGCCGCAAGCAGGAGGCCTGCGACGAGGTCGCCGCGGCGATCAATGCCGAGCACGGCGCCGGAAGCGCGATCGCCGTAGCCGCGAGCATTTCGGACAAGGAGCAGCTGCAGGATCTGTTCGCTCGCACCAGGGAGCAACTCGGCGCGGTCGATATCCTGATCTGCAACGCCGCCTCCAATCCCTATTACGGTTCGATGGACGGGATCGAAGACGAGCAGTTCCGCAAGGTTCTGGACAACAACATCCTCTCCAACCACTGGCTGATGCAGCTGGCGCTCCCCGACATGCGCGAAAAGGGCGACGGCGCGATCGTGGTGATCAGCTCGATCGGCGGGCTGCGCGGCTCGGCCACCATCGGGGCCTACAATGTCTCCAAGGCCGCCGATTTCCAGCTGGTGCGCAATTACGCGGTCGAGAACGGCCAGCACGGCGTGCGGATCAATGCCATCGCTCCCGGCCTGGTGAAGACCGATTTCGCCCGCGCCCTGTGGGAGAACCCCGAGGCACTGGAACGCACCGAGGCCGCACTGCCGATGCGGCGGATCGGCGAGCCGCGCGATATCGCCGGGGCCGCGGTGTATCTGTCCTCGCCGGCCGCCAGATGGACCACCGGCCAGATGGTCGTGGTCGACGGGGGCATGACTATATGAGCGCGCCTGCCACTGGACGGCTGTCCGGCAAGATCGCCATTGTCACCGGGGCGGGATCGGGCATCGGCCGCGCGAGCGCGCTGCTCTTCGCCAGCGAAGGGGCCAAGCTGGTGCTGTTCGACCGGACCGAGGAGGTTCATCGCACCGCAGCCGCCGTGGAACAGGCTGGCGGGCATGCAATCGCGATGGTCGGCGATGCGGGCGAGGAAGCCGATGTCGCGGCTGCGGTCGCCAAGGCGCTCGAGGCCTACGGCCGGCTCGACATCTTTTTCGCCAACGCCGGGATCACCGGCGGGGCGCGCGGCGGCTTCTTCGACGCGACGCCGCAGATCTGGGCGGAAGTCCTGCGGGTCAATCTGATCGGACCCTTTCTGGCGATCAAACACGCCGCGCCCGCAATTCGCGATGGCGGCGGCGGAGCGATCCTGTGCACCGCCTCGGTCGCGGGGCTGCGCTCGGGTGCGGGGCCGGCGCAATATTCCGCCAGCAAGGCGGGCGTCATCAACCTGGTGCAGACTGGGGCGCAGCAGCTTGCCGGGTCCGGAGTGCGGGTCAATGCGGTGTTGCCCGGCCTGACCGAGACCGGCATGACCCAGCCGCTGTTCGACGGCGCCCGCGCGGCGGGCAAGGAGCACAAGATCGGCCAGCTCAACCCGCTGCTGCGCGGCGGGCAGCCCGAAGAAATCGCCGAGGCCGCGCTGTTCCTCGTCAGCGACGCGGCCAGCTACGTCAACGGCCAGGCACTCGCCATCGATGGCGGATTGTCGTCCTCGCATCCCACCGCGCGCCCGCCGGGCGACGCCAGCCGCCCCACATCCTGACGGAGCCTCCAACTACGAACGGGCCCCATGCATGACGCGCCGCATGGGCATGAGATCGAGCCCATGCGGCGCGGCGGCTAGTCGGCGAGTTCACCCCAGACTTCGATGTTGCCGGCGCGTTCGACGCGGATCGGCAGCTTTGCCTCCAGCAGCGGCGACAGACCATGCGCGGCGAACAGCTCGCGCACCGTATCGCTGTCGCCCGCCGCGTCGCGCAGTCTCTGCCACAGGAAGAAGGTGTAGGGCTGGACGCCGCCGGTATAGGCCACGCCGCGAAAGGAGGTTTCGGCCTGGCCGATGATCCGCTGATGCGGCTTGGCGGTGACCGGCTGTCCGGGCCGGGCGGCGCCGCTTGCGACATGGGCTTGCAGGACTTCGAGCCGGTCGGTCAATCCGGGCAGCAGTTCGGCTGCGATCTGGTCGAGCACTGGTCCCAGCGTTGCGGGAATTGCGTCATCGGCCGCGAAACCGGGCAGGTCGCAGGCATCGCCATATTCCACCAGGTCGAGATCGGGCGCATGCATGCGTTCGGTCCAGCGGAACACCTTGGGCGCCGCACGCTGCATGATCGCCAGCGGCACCGGGTCGCGGCCGAGATGAGCGAACAGCGGCCCGAACAGTGAATAGTCGCCGATCGACGGCTGATTGCCCAGCAAATAGGGATGAAGCGCGAAATGCGCCTCCAGTCCGCCAAGCAGTTGACGATAGCTTTGCTCGATTGCCGGGATCGTCTCCTCCGACACCCCCAGCACCGGCAGATAGCTGTTCATCCGCGCCATGGTCGCCGCGGTCCGCTCCGGATCGCCGCCGACCCCGAAGGCATCGCGCAGAAACGCCTCCTGCTCGGCCAGATACGACCAGCGGTAATGCATCGCATGGCGAGTCAGGCCGAGAACTGCATAGAGTTCGAACAGATGCGCCACCGTGCGCTGGCGCGGCGTCCGGGGATAGGCCGTGTAGCGGACCCCGGCGCGCTCGAAATGGTCGATGATGTCGACCGTGTCCTGCACCAGTGTACCGTCGCCGAGTTCGACCACCGGAATGATGCCCCGTCCGATTTTCGGCACGACGGTCCCGGTGAAATGCGGGTCGCTGGGCGGTGTCTCGCGGTAGGCGATGCCCTGCTTGCGCAGAAAGCTGCGCACCTTGCCGGTATAAAGCGAATGGGGCAGGCCGTAGAGGATGGGGGCGGTTACCATGATGCGGGGCGGACTCCTCGTTGCGAGTTGGCTGACCCCCGGCGCGGGCATTACCGCGAGCGAGGGTCCGGTTTGTCCCGCCGCGTAGCGCGGCGAGTGCTGGCCACACAACACCTTCGCGCGGCTGCACCGCCTAGGCGGCTCGCCGCCGCGCGATCACCGCTGCTTTTTTGTCGTGGTAGCGGTGAAATCTGGATCCTTTTTCGCCACCCAGTCGACGAATTTGCGCACGGCCGGGTTGGCCAGCAGGGCATCCACGTCCATCGCGTGGCGCTGCAGTTCGGAATTGGTGAAGTTGGCGATCAGGGTCTGCTGGCAGATGGGATGCATGGGCACGACATCGCGGCCGCCCCGGCTTTTCGGCACGGGATGGTGCCAGACGATCGTCTTCCCGGTCGGCCGTCCACAAAGCCAGCACGGTTCGACCGCGCTCGGGACCTCCTCCTGCGCATAGATATCCTCGCGGGGACCATGTTTTGGATATTTGCGCGCCATTCCCGTACCTTACCGGCTGATCTCAAGGGGTTCGAAGCAATCCGGCGTGCACTATCAGATCATGGCGCCATTGGCAGGACTTATCGCCTTCGACCGCCAGTCCGGCCGGGCTGCGCGGGCTCTGAAAAGCTGGCGCCGCCTGCATTCGCTATGCGACGACCGGCTCCAATATGCGGATGGTCCCGGGGGCGGCGTCGATCTCCACCTGGGCTCCGACCGGCAGGCTGAGCTGGTTGGCGATGTGCCCGATATTGGCCCCATAGAACGCCGGCACCCCTAGCGGGGCGAGATATTGGTGGAGCAGTTCCGGAATGGTGAAGCCGATATAGTCTTCGACCCCTGCTGTGCAGCGCGTGCAGTGACCGAACACCACGCCGGCGACCCGGCCGAGAATGCCCGAAAGCGCCAGCTGGCTCAACATTCGGTCGACGCGGTATTGCGCTTCGTTCGTGTCCTCGAGAAACAGGATCGCCCCTTCGAAATCGGGGAGCCACGGCGTCCCGACCAGCGCGGTGAGCACCGAGAGGTTTCCGCCGATCAGCCGACCGCGCGCCTGTCCCGGTCGGATGGCGACGGTACGCCAGCGTTCCCGCGCGGCAGGGTCATCGGTCTCGATCTCCGGATTGCCGAACGTCGGCGTCGCGCCGGCGAAAGCGAGGTACCACAGGCTGTTCCAGCTGATCTCCGGCCAGCTGTTGGCGGCGTTGGGCGAGTGGATCGTGGGAAATCCGGCCCGGGCCGCAAAGGCGAGATGCAGCGCGGTAATGTCGCTGAACCCGATCAGCAGCTTGGGATTGGCGCGGATGGTCTTCCAGTCGAGATAGGGGAGGATACGCGCGCTGCCCCAGCCGCCGCGCACGGCAAAGACGGCACGCACCTCGGCATCGGCGAACATCGCGTTGAGGTCGGCGGCGCGTTGCCGGTCGGTGCCCGCGAGATAGCCGTGGCGCATCCCGACATGAGCACCCAGCCTGGGCACCAGCCCCATCCCCCTGATGGTGTTCTCGGCCGCCTCGATCTGCGCCGCATTGTCGCTGAAACCGGCTGGCTCGACCAGCCCGACCGTGTCGCCGGGCCGCAGCCGCGGCGGCAGGCGGGAACTGCGTGCCTCAGCCGCGACCGAGCGCAGCGCCAGCGCTGCCGGAAGCATTCCCAAACCTTGAATGACTCTGCGCCTGTTGGTCATGGCTGTTCATAGCAGCCGTGCAGCGACCCGCTACCCTTGGGTAGCGATACTTCGCCGAAACGATCGCTTGCGGAGGTATTTCTACAAATAATCGTTCCTTTCATCGCCCGAATCTTTAAGGACGACCTTGGGTGAACGAGGGGGCGGGGGTTGCAGAGTCAAATCGCAGGGGCCGTGGGGCTGTCACTGGCGCTGGCTGCGTGCGCAACGCCGACGGATATGCAAACCGCTGCCGAGCCGGGCGTTGCGATTCCCCAGTCGTGGGTCGCCGATCCGGCGCCCGTCACGCTCGACACAGTGCGATATTGGACGCTGCTCGGGGATCCGCTGATCACCGAGCTGGTCGGGCTGGCGATCACCGAGAACCGCGATCTGGCCATCGCTGCCGCGCGGCTGGCGCAGGCGAGGGCGGGCGTGCGCCAGGCGCGTGCGGGCTATCTGCCCCGGCTGGACGGCAGCGCCGGCGTGCGGCGGGATTTCGGCGATTTCGCCGACGATGATCTGGGGTTCTCGATCGGCGCGGATGCGCAGTGGGAAATCGACCTGTTCGGCAGGATCGGCTACAATGTCGCGGTGTCGCGCGCGGAACTCGCCGCAGCGGGATACGCGCTGGCGGATGTCCAGCGGCTGATCGTCGGGCAGGTGGCGCAGATCGCCGTCTCCGCTCGCGGCAGCGCGGTCCGGCTGGCGATCGCGCGCGAAACGCTGACGATCCAGGATGACAACCTCCAGATCGCGGTGTGGCGGCGCGAGGCGGGGCTGGTCTCGAGCCTCGATGTCGAACAGGCCCGCGCGCAACAGGCGCAAACCGCCGCCATCATTCCGGCGCTGGAAGCGGAACTGGCGGCGCGCAGCTACGCACTCTCGACGCTCATCGGCGAGCCGCCGGGCCGCGTCCTTGCCCTGCTGGAAGAGCAGACGCGCCCGATCCCGGTCCCTCCGGAAAGCGTCGGTTTCGAAGCCCCTGCAGAGGTTCTGCGGCAAAGACCCGATGTTCGCCAGGCCGAGGCGGCGCTGATTGCCGACAGCGCCCGCATCGGTCTCACGCGGACCCAGTTGCTGCCGCTGGTGCAGCTGACCGGAAACATCGGCAGCGGCTCGATCGGGCTCGGCAATCTCTTCGACACGATCACCGGCGGGCTGCTTGCCGGGGTCAGCCAGCTGATCTTCGACGGCGGACGCACTAGGGCGCAGATCGATGCGGCGGAGGCGGCGGCGCGCGCCTCGCTCGCCAATTGGGAGCAGACCATCCTGCTCGCGCTCGAGGAGGTCGAAAGCGCCGCGGTCGACCTGCGCGCGGCCCGCGCCCGCGTCGCTTTGTTCGCCGTCGCGCTGGAAGCGGCGGAGAACGCGGCGATCCTGGCGCGCAGTCAGTACGAGACCGGGCTGATCGATTTCGAAACGCTCCTGCTGGCCGAAAATCAGCTCCTTTCCGCGCGCAATTCGCTGGCATCGAGCGCGGTGGAGCGCGCGAGCGCCTTCGTGCGCCTCACCCAGGCGCTTGGCGGCGGCTGGGACGGCGAGCTTGACGATACAGACGAAGGAACCCCGCGATGAGCGACACCGCGCCGGCCGCACAGAGCGGCGATATAGACGAATTCCTGGGCGAGAAGCCGCGCCCGCGCTGGCGCCGCTGGATGAAGTTCTGGCTGCCCGCGCTGGTGCTGCTGGTGCTCGCGCTGATGGTTTCGCGCTGCTTCGGCGGCGACGAGGCGCCGGGCTACATCACCGAGGAAGTGGTGCTGCGCTCGCTCGATCTCACGGTCACGGCGACGGGCAATCTGCGCCCGACCAATCAGGTCCAGGTCGGCTCCGAAGTGTCGGGGCGGATCGACCGCGTGCTGGTGGATGTCAACGACCGCGTCGTACCCGGTCAGGTGCTGGCCGAGATCAACACCGATGTGATCGAGGATCAGATCACCCAGGCGCAGGCCAATCTCAACGCAGCGCGCGCGCGGGTCGAAGAGGCGCGCGCGACGCTCGATGTCGACCGCGCGCAGCTCGCCCGGTTCCGCGAGGTGTTCAGGATTTCGGACGGCCGGGTTCCCTCGCAGGTCGAACTCGAACAGGCCGAGGCGGCGGTGCGGCGCGGCAATGCGACCGTGGCCTCGGCGCAGGCCAGCGTCCGTTCCTCCGAGGCGCAGCTCTCGACTTCGGTCACCAATCGCAACCGCGCGGTTGTCCGTTCGCCGGTGGCGGGGATTGTGCTCGCGCGGCAGGTCGAGCCTGGCCAGACCGTCGCCGCCAGCTTCAGCACCCCCACGCTGTTCATCATCGCCGAGGATCTCTCGGCGATGCAGTTGCAGGTGGCGGTGGACGAGGCCGATGTCGGCCAGGTCGAGGAAGGGCAGCAGGCCAGCTTCACCGTCGATGCCTATCCCGGCCGCCGCTTCCCGGCGGTGGTCGAACGCGTCGATCAGGCGAGCAGCAACACCGCTTCCGAGGCGAGCGCGCAGGCGAGCCAGGCCGCGCAGGCCAATTCGGTGGTGAGCTACGAAGCGCGGCTATCGGTGGCCAATACGCAAGGCCTGCTGCGCCCGGGGATGACCGCGACCGCGACCATCGCCACGCAGAGCACCGGGCGCCGGATGCTGGTGCCCAACAGTGCGCTGCGCTTCCGCCCCGAAGACGCCGAGCAGGAAGAGGGCGGCGGCGTGCTCAACCCCTCGATCGGGCTGGAGCAGAACGAACAGCGCGCGACGATCGGCGTCGGCAGCCGCCAGCAGGTCTATGTCGTACAACCCGATGGCACGCTCGAAGCGATCGAGGTCGTGACAGGGCAGAGCGACGGGCGGCTCACTGTCGTCCGCTCGGACGAGCTCGAGCCGGGCATGGAGGTTGTGACCGGGATCGAGGCCGACGCGCCATGAGCGAGGCGCCGCTGATCGAACTGGTCGGGATCACCAAGACCTTCGGCGAGGGAGCGGCGGCGTTTCAGGCGCTCAAGGGCGTCGATGTCACGATCGAGCGCGGCGATTTCGTGGCGATCATGGGGCCTTCGGGCTCGGGCAAGTCGACGACGATGAACATCCTGGGCTGCCTCGATGTCCCCACGGAGGGAATCTTCCGCTTCCGCGGGGTCGAGGTGCAGTCGCTCGACCGCGACCAGCGCAGCCTGCTGCGGCGCAAATATCTCGGTTTCGTGTTCCAGGGGTTCAACCTGCTCTCGCGCACCAGTGCGATCGAAAATGTCGAGCTGCCGCTGCTCTATCGCGGCGAGAGCAAGAAGGCGCGGCGCGAATCCGCGCTGCGCTCGCTCGATCAGGTCGGGCTGGTGCCCTGGGCCGATCACACCCCGGCCGAACTGTCGGGCGGGCAGCAGCAGCGCGTCGCCATCGCGCGCGCGCTGGTGACGCAGCCCGATGTCCTGCTCGCGGACGAACCGACCGGCAATCTCGACACCGAACGCTCGATCGAGATCATGGAATTGCTGACCCGGCTCAACCGCGAGGGCATCACCATCCTGATGGTGACGCACGAGAAGGAAATGGCCGCCTTCGCCAACACGATCGTCCATTTCCGCGACGGGTTGGTGGAATCGGTCGAGCGCGGCAATCTCGCCGGGCACCCGGTGGCAGCGGTCTGATGTTCGGCATGTTCGGCGCCACCCTGCTGCTCTCCTTCCGCGAGATCCGGCGCCATCTGCTGCGCTCTTTCCTGACCACGCTGGGGATCATCATCGGCGTTGCCGCGGTTATCACCATGGTGACGCTGGGGAACGGCGTGACCGCCTCGGTCAAGGAGGAAATTTCCTCGCTCGGCTCGAACGTCTTCATCGTCTTTCCCACCGGCGGCGACCGGGGAAGGCCGCGGCCCTTCGATCGCGCCGATATCGATGCGGTCGCCAACCAGATCGCGGGCGTGGTCGAGGCGGCGGGCAGCGTCACCGCGCCCGCAACCGCGTTCAACAACGGGCAGGACTGGTCGACCAGCGTCGAGGGAGTGGAGAACGCCTATCTGCGCGCGCAGACGATCGACATCGCGCAAGGCCGCTCCTTCACCGTCGAGGAGGAAAGCGGCGGCCGGAACGTCTGCCTTGTCGGCCCCAAGGTGGTCGAGGCGATCTTCGTGCCCGGAGTCAGCCCGCTGGGTGAGCAATTGCGGCTCGATCAGGTCTCCTGCACCGTCATCGGCGTACTCGAGGAGCGCGGCCAAGGCGGCGGCGGGCAGGATGCCGACAATGTCGTGATGATGCCGCTCAAGACGGTGCAGCGGCGCTTCACCGGCAGCGACAACATCCAGAGCTTCGTGATCAAATACGATCCCGCGTATTCGAGCGCCGCGATCCAGGATTCGCTGGTCGAGCTGCTGCGCGGGCGGCGGCTGCTGCAGGTCGGGACCGACAATGATTTCAACGTCATCGACACCGCGCAGGTCAATCAGGCGCTGGGCGCGGCCACGGGCGCGCTGACCGCGATGGTGGCGGTGATCGCCTCGATCAGCCTGCTGGTGGGCGGGATCGGGATCATGAACATCATGCTGGTCTCGGTGACCGAGCGGACCCGCGAGATCGGCATCCGTCTCGCGATCGGCGCGCTGGCGCGCGAGGTGCGGCTGCAGTTCCTGACCGAGGCGGTGGTGCTGTGCTGCTTCGGCGGCCTGCTCGGGATCGGGCTGGCCTTCCTGTTCTCGTGGAGCCTGGCGGGCCTGATCGAGGTGCCCTTCGTGTTCGATCCGATGATCAACATTCTGAGCTTCGTCTTCTCGGCTGCGATGGGGATCCTGTTCGGCTATTACCCGGCGCGCCGCGCCTCGAAACTGGACCCGATCGACGCGCTTCGCCACGAGTGACCTCCGGGTCTATGCGCTGCCATCCGGGGTCGTCGCCGTCGCCGTCGCCGCTCCGATAGAAGCGGGCATTCGTGTAGCCACGCCGCCCCAGGTCCAAGTCGGACCGCGCGAGGTGCCCAGCCAAAAATAACTTTGCGCTAGATCGGGTTGTGGTCGGAGCCGCGCTATAAGGGAGTGGTACCTTCACCCTCCCTCAAGTTGTGGAAGACCCATGATACAGACGTTTAACAGTTGGCGCCTGCCCAAGAAGATGTTCGTTTCCTTCGCCGTCATTGCCGCGATTCTCGCGACGATTGCGGGTTCCGGGATCTATGCGACCCGCACCATGAGCGAGATCGCCTCCGCCCACGTAGATCGCGGTATCGCCGGAACCGAAGCGCTTGGACGGTTGGTGTCGGCGTTGCGCGAACACCGGATCATCATCTTTTCCAGACTGACCTCGGACGAGTTGCAAGAGAAACAGGCTTACGCCGAAAGGTTCGCCAAAAACGAAACTGCGATCGCCCAAGCCATCGCCGACTATGAACCGCTTGCTGGAGAGTTCTCGCCCCAGCTGCAGCAGCTAAAGAAGCATATCGATGATCTGGCCCAGGTAAACGGGCGTATTTTCATGGCTATCGACTCGCAGGGAGGTGCAGCAGCACTTCCCCTGGTCAAAGGCGAGGGCCGAGAGGCATCTACCACGGCCTTGGACGACACCCAGAAGCTTATTGATCTCCAAGGGCAGCGCGCGAACGCCAACGACGCCGCGGGCAATGCTTTCGCGGCCACTGCATTCACGGTACTCGTCCTTCTTTCGCTGGCCGGACTGGCTGTGTTGTTCGGCATCTGGAAGCTCATCGGTCGAACGGTCTCGGTGCCGCTTGCCGAAGTTTCGCGCGCCACCACCACGCTTGCCGAAGGCGGCAAGGCCGATGTCCCGCATCGCAATCGCGTGGACGAACTGGGCGAAGTCGCACAGGCGGTCGAACTGTTCCGCATGGCGGCTGTCCAGCGGGCGGAGATCGATTCCCGAACCGCGGCCGAGCAGCAGGTCGTCACCAGCTCGCTGAGCGAGAGCCTGACGGCGCTTAAGGCGGGCGATCTGACCGCCGAGATCCGTGCGGAGTTCCCGCCCGCCTATGTCGAACTGCGCACCAATTTCAACGACGCACTAGCCAGTCTGCGCGAGCTGATCGGCTCGGTCATTGAAAGCGCCGCGACCATTCGGACCGGGTCGGGCGAAATCGCCCAGGCTTCCGAAGATCTCGCTCGCCGGACCGAAGCCAATGCGGCGAGCTTGGAGGAAACCTCCGCCGCGCTGTCGCAGATCGACGAGCGGATCGGAGCGACCGCCAAGGCTGCGGTGCAGACCGTCAGGCGCGCCGACAGTGCCATCTCGACCGTCAGCGGCGGCCGCGGCGTTGCCGACGAGGCGGTCCAGGCCATGACCCGCGTTTCGGAAAGCGCGAAGGGGATCAACGACGTGATCGAGGGCGTCGACAAGATCGCCTTCCAGACCCGGGTTCTTGCGATGAACGCCGCCGTCGAGGCGGGCCGCGCCGGTGATGCCGGTCGAGGTTTTGCCGTCGTCGCGGATCTCGTTTCGGCACTGGCCATGCGCGCGGAAGAAGAAGCCGGCCGCGCCCGCGATCAGCTGACCGCGACGCAGGACGACATCAGTTCCGCGGTCGAGATGGTTCAGAAGGTCGACGGTGCGCTGGCCGACATCGCAGAGGGTGTCGCCGAAGTGCACACGCTGCTCGGCGGGATGGCCACCGACAACGAGGCGCAGGCCACCGCGATCAGCCAGATATCCAGCGCAGTCGGCGCGATGGATCAGGCCACCCAGCAGAACGCGTCTATGGTGGAAGAAACCTCTGCCGCCGCGCTCAGCCTGTCGGGCGAAGTCAACGCGCTCTCCGAACGGGCGTCGCAGTTCGATGTCGGCGCCGCGCAAAGTGGCTCGGCGAAGGTGGCGGTGCTTCCGGCCAGCCATGGGGCCAGGCGAGAGCAGGCGAAGCTCGCAGCGGCCTTGACGGCAAAGCCCGCCCTCGCGGTAGCGAACGGCCGGGCTGCCAATGAAGATTGGACGTCCTTCTAGGCCGCGGACCGGCAGGCAAACTCACGATGCCAGGCGCGCATCCGGCACCACGCCGGGTGCGCGCTTGTCGTTTGCCTTGCGAGTGGCGGCCCGTTCGCGCCGGGCGAGGCTAATCGGCCCTCGACCCGATTTGTCCCTGCGCAAGTGGCAGGCTCTCTAAAAGGTCGGGGAACCGGGCAAGACTGGGCTTGGCCTGTTGCAGACCCGGGCCGGAGACGAAGAAAAGGGGAGCAAGTTGGAAGACATGTCCGCCGCAGCGCCGTCCGGTTCGGCTGCCCGATTTCCCTGGCCCTTGCGGCAGCTCACAGGCTTGGGGGCCTGATGGCGCGTCTCAAGGTCTGCGTGCTCGGCGCGACCGGCACCATCGGCCGGGCGACGGTCTCCGCACTTGTCCGGCGAGGTCACGAGGTGATCGCCTTCGTTCGCGAGCGACCTAACGGGGGCAATTCGGCGGCGCATGGGAGCGGGCTGATTGGCTGCGCCGAGGTCAGACGAGTCGTGGTGAGCGATCCGGCCTCGCTCGCTCGCGAAGGCTTTGCCGGCGAGCGCTTCGACGCAGTGGTGTCCTGCATGGCTTCGCGCACGGGAGCACCCGAGGACGCATGGGCGATCGATCACCGCGCGCATCTGCTGGCGCTAGAGGCGGCGCGGCGCGCGGGAGTGGGCCACTTCGTGCTGCTGTCCGCGATCTGCGTCCAGAAACCGCTGCTGGCGTTCCAGCATGCCAAGCTGGCCTTCGAGGCGGCGCTGATCGGCTCCGGCCTGCAATATTCGATCGTCCGGCCCACCGCCTTCTTCAAATCGCTTTCGGGCCAGATCGAGCGGGTCCGCGAAGGGCGGCCCTTCCTGCTGTTCGGCGATGGTACGCTGACCGCCTGCAAGCCGATCGGCGGCCGCGATCTGGCGGATTACATCGCGGACTGCCTCATCGACGAGAGCCGTTGGAACCGCATCCTGCCGATCGGCGGGCCGGGGGAGGCGATCACCCCGCGCCAGCAGGGCGAAGCGCTGTTCGCGATGCTGGAGCGCCCCGTGAAGTTTCGCTCGGTGCC
>TARA_R110002072_G_scaffold164329_2_pt1 | contig 21194 bp, 25 predicted proteins | sample TARA_R110002072 | Tara Oceans TARA_R110002072 (sample SAMEA4397118) | marine metagenome | biome: Polar Biome; feature: [SRF] surface water layer (ENVO:00010504); material: water (ENVO:00002006), including particulate matter (ENVO:01000060) such as... | depth 5 m | reverse complement strand
AAAGTCACAACAAAATTTGAGATGAAGACAAATTTCAAAAAGTCTCAAAAGTCTTTGAAACAAAATTTGAATCGAGGTCAAATGACGCGACATTTTTAAGAAAATAAGCACTTTTTTGATCACGAAGTTATGAACTACGGACTGATAAACCTGATTACAGACTTCGATGAGAGCTAATAAAAATCTAAACGATAATTTTTATTAGTTCCGAGTAATTCGAAGTGAATAGGTTTCCACTGAGTTCATGTTCTCAAAAAAATTTCTGAAATCGGATTTTCAACCCAATCTTTTTGATCATGATAAAGAAAATTTGAGATAGAGACAAAATTCAAAAATCTGCAAAAAAATCAAATTTCATAATCTAGTTGTCAACAAATAGGAAAAGAGGTTTGTCGATTTTTTGAGGAGAATTTACGTTAAAATAATAAAAAATGCATGAATTACCCTCAAAAAATCAACAAACCTCTTTTCCTATTTGTTGACAACTAGATTATGAAATATGATTAAATAACACAAATTTTCCTTAAATTCCAAACATCATAGACTTTAATACATTTTGATTTCTGTCAAATGAGAAGATTTTTGACATACTTGAAAAAAATATAATTTCTTTGCACAAAAAGTATAATAGCGAATTTAATGTATTTTATTTTCATTATTATGTGATAAATTTCTAAAATTTTACACAATTCTCTTTCAAATTCCAAACATCATAGACTTTGACACATTTTGAATTTTCCAAATAGGAAGATTTTTTCGAGATCTCTAAGCCTTTTTTCCATATCAAATTTGAAATCTAATTTATTTTGGGTAAAAACATCGTAAATTTCTAAAATTTTATACAAATCTCTCTCAAATTCCAAACATCATAGACTTTGATACATATTGAATTTCCATCAAATAACAATATTTTTTGTGGTCTCAAAAAATTGTTTGTTTTTAAGTTTTTATTTTCTCAATTAAAATGGAGAAATCTAATTCAACTAATAATATCGTATGGTTATTTGTTATTGCTCTTGTTATTGCAACGATTATCGTTCTTGTGATTGTCAAGAGTGATGATCACGAAAATGATGAAACTCAAAATGAAAATAACAAAAATATTCTAAGATGGGTTCTTGCTATTGGAATTGTTGGGGTGATCATTTTTGTTCTTTGGTCAAAAGGATATATTTCTACGAATTATGGATCTATTGAATCGTCACATTCAAGTGATAGATATAGTGATGTAATGAGTTCTCAGTCTTCGTCTTCTCAAAGTCCTTCCCGTGGATCGTCACCATCGAATCTACGCTCTTCTTCCCGTGGTGTAAGAACTCGTTCTCCTCTTGATCAATCTTCCCGTGGATCTCTTTCTTCACCCGCTTAAATTCACATTTGGAATATAAAATATTTTTTAAAACGTAGTACAAATCATACTGAGTTTATTTCTATATTTTCATATATTTTTCTATATTTTCATCAAAATCATTTGATTTACGAATCATTAAATTCATTTGTTCGACGAATTTTTCTTGACCATGCCGAACATTTTCAACATGGTATGATTCTAAAATGTAAATTATGACAGTTCCAACATCAATAATTCCATGTCGATTCATAATTACGTGAGATTTATCAATGTAAACTGGTGTAATCGGATAATTTGTTTCTAACGCTACACGAAAAGCTCCAGTTTTGACATTTTCTCTTGAAAGAAGAGAACCAGGATTTTTGTTTCGAGAACCTTCTGGATAAATCATCATTGAATATCCTTCTTTCATTTTTTTAGATATTTGATCAACTACTTTCGATTTTTGTTCGGGATTTGATGTTTGGATTCCTATATATCCAGCAAGCATACAAAGTTGTCCAAAAATTGGTACAAAACGATATTTGTAATTATATGAATATGTTTTTTGACAATTCAAAAGTGCAATAAAAAGAGTATCAACCATAGAATTATGGTTAGATGCAATTATTTGAGGTTTATTTTGTTTATTTACATATAGATTAACAAAATGTACTTTCCAAAAACCTGGATATACCATCGAATAATAAATCATAGGAGCCATAATTTTTTCAATTGCGTAAGTAATAGTGTCATGCGAATAATCTTGACGTAAGATGAAATTGATGATCGTGAAAAGTAAGGCTGCTAAGGTCGCTATACTCGCAATTAACCAAAAATATATCGTCAAAAGCAATTTTCGAATTGACATTTGTTTTATAGTTTTTGTTTTTGCAAAGAAAAATTGTTCATTTTGAAACTTTGAATTTTCCAAACTTGTAAGATAATTTTGAAAAGAAAAAATGAAATTAATACATCTACTAATTTTGATTGCATTTATTATAATACTTATTGCTTTTTTGATTTATAATCCAAAGAAAAAACAAGATCAGAAACATCTCGTAGAATCAAGAAAAGTTTCGAATGCAGTATGGATGATGAATGAAAATAAAACTATCATTTCTTTTACCGTAACATTATATCATATCGATGATGATATTGAATCAATTTTTATTCGAGGAGATAAAGTCGAACATCAAGTTGTTGGAGAAAAGAAGAAATCAAAGTATAGTGATGATGTAATTATACACGGAATGTGGTTAACTAAAAATCAAAAGATTCCAAATATGGATGAACTTGATGTTCATGTAAATTTTAAACATGGAGGAGTTCTGACTTTTCCATTTGAGAAGAAAGAATGAATTTAAAGAATTTATCTAAAGATTTATTGAAATCTTTAGATAAATTCTACTAAAACTAAATATTATGAGAAGGCAAAGAAATCTTTGTTGTACAATCTTGAATGTTAACAAATTAAAACAAGAATCTATTGATCAACTCAATTATCTTAATAAATCAATTAAGAAATATGATAATCAGCCTATTTTTGTTGAAAAAATGAAGAAAATTCAAACTGATGTTGAAAAGATAATCACAGAAATCGATATTATATCTGATGAATGGGAACAATCAAATTCTGAAATTTACAATAATTTTGATGAAAGTAATCAACACGTCACATACAAAAATTTTGACTGAAACTTAATATAAATAATGAGATTTTTTGTATAAATCTATTCGTTAATTTTATGTTAACGTATGATTATCAAGCTTTTTACACGTTATTAGGTGACAAATTGGCTGGTAATTCTTTTCGAAAAATTGACATAAAAATGAGAATCGCACCAATTAAAAATACACCACCAAGAACAAAATATAATGTTCGAAGATTCATTTCTCTATCATGTTTTGTTCGAAACATGATACAAAATAAAATAACTAATATGATGCATATTATCATAATGTATATAAAAATTTTCGAATCAGATTGCATCTTTTATTTTAAATAAAATATTTTTAAACTAAGTTCCAGAGAACTATGTTTTTATAAAATTATATTTTCATGATTATTTTATAAATCTCAAACAATACTTTTTAAACACAATAATTCAAAATATTTTGAGGTGTAAATTTGATATTTGGTGGAATAAAATTACGTTTATTTAAGATCGAAAAAAGAACAAATGCTTCATCATTTGTTAAAGGAGCGATCATTTTTCGAGCTCCAATTTCGCAAGAATTAGAAAAGCATCCAATTTTTTCTCCATCGAAGTTTACATGACCGCAATTACGACGATGATACGTAATTACCTCAGCAATGATTTCAACAAAGATTCGTTTCAACCCTTCGATGGTTTTTGCTTTTTCTACATTGAATTTTAAATGTGAAAGAAATCCAGATTCTTCGTCATAAAGAAACTCATTGATGGTTTCGTGTTTAGAGTTAAAACTCAATTCTGCAAGTCTATTGCATTTTTGTACGAAAGATTCGGTGGCAAAAACAACTGACATTTTTTCTTAATATGATGAATAGTTAAATTAGAGTTAATAAAATATCAAAATAAATATTTTGTTTTCTTTTCAAAAAAATAAAAATATCAAAATTCAATTTTTTATTAATAAACATATCAATTATTTTCATTAAGATTTTTTCTTCTCAAATACTATGTTTTTTAAAACAATGTAATTTACATTTGGTCAAAAATATAATTTTTATTTATATATAATTCTCGATTCATTAGAATTAAAATTTAATTCGTTAATCTTGATTGTATTCAAGATTGTAATTTTATTCAAGACAATTTCTGATTGATTCTAAATCAGAATCGACCCCTTCAAACATAATATTCTTATGTTCGCAAAACATCTGCATTGCTAATTTAAATTTTTGAGATTTACTAATTCCAACAAAATATAAATTTTTTGTTGAATTATGAGTTTTTGATTCGTGATAAATATCTCCCATTTTCATGATAACTTTTTGATTCACAAGACCATCAAACTTTTTATCCATTTTTTCGAATATAAAATAATTTTCAAGACCAGGTTCAAAATTATTATAATTACTTGAAACAATTGCACATATAATACAATCTTTTGTATTATATTGAAATAATTCTCTTAAGATATGGCAATTATCAGCATCAAGAAAAACATATTTAACGACTTGATTTCCTTCATCATCAGGAATATCTTCAATAAATTTAATCTCTTTTAAACTCCATTCTGGTTTTGCACTTGATGTTTCTCTCCGACTAAATTCTTTATCTTTTCCATCATAAAGAATTCTATTCACTTTACTTTTCTGATTTGGAAGAAAATTTAATCGTTTAAGAATCTCTCTTACATTTAACCATTCTCCGCTCTTCAGAACGTTGAAAACTTGACTTTTCAAATCATTTTGTTTCTTATCTTCCATATTCGAATTTAATTACAGGGTAGCTATATAATTAGTTCGTTTTAATTAGAAACAAAATGTTATTTTTTACTTTTCAATTCCAGATAATTTTTCTAAAAATGAGTTCTTTTTGGGTTTATCAAAAGTTAACTTTTGATAACTTCTTTTGGCCACCAAACGTGAAATGGTTCCATATTTCCATCTATTCCTTTTCTCAATGGTAGTGTCCATTCTGCAGGTGGTATTTCGTTATGAATAGACATGAGATATATGGCTGCATAAATATATCTAGAAAGTACTGGTTCATATGGAACATAATAATTTTCATCGTTTTCAGGAATAATTAACGATTCTACTACGGTAGATTTTGTGGTAGAATTATTATTTAAATACTGTTCATCAGAGATAACTTCGCATAATAATTTAAACTGAGGAGATGTAATAAACCATTCATCCATACTAGCTGCATTGTGATTATTGTTAATACTAACATTCCCACAAATGATATCACCAGAAGATGGTCTATAAGCTCTAGTAGAATCAACTGAAGTCCATTTTAAACCATACCATAAATCAATATAACCATATCGATTAATTGTGAAATGAATATTTTCATTCATATTTCTACCATCTTTTGTTGTCAATGGAGCTGCGAATCCGAAAAAATGTCCAATTTTGTACGCAAGTCTTTTTTCACTATCTTTCAATTCAAGATATGGTTTATCGTCGGTAACTGTTATAATTTTTCCTTCAGGCGAGTGATAATTGATATATTCTATTTCCCCTATTGGTCTACAATGAATCGTATCAATTCTACGAAATTCTAAAGTTGAAAAAAATGTTTTAAGTTTCATTTTAAAGGGAGATTGCATCATTCTTATTTCTGGTTCTAATACGAAAAAATTTCTAATATTAATGAAATTATCTGTAATATTGAGAGTTGTGGAACCTTCACTTTGAAATTCGGGAATGAAACCGCGAAAATGTATCATTTCTTGACTTCTTACGTTATAACCAAATGGATTAAATACACAATCTACAATAGTACATTCCATATCAACTTTTGTAGGTTGATATGAGTGTTTTTTCCAACTTGGTAGTGTAATCGAAACCTTATCACCGATTTTAAATTTATGATGATTTTGCATATCTATTTATCTTATCTTTCAATAAAACATAAAATAAAAATAACTGATTTCATTTTGTTTCAATAATGAAAAATATCTTTATTTTTTCTAAGTGATAAACTCGCCATGAAAATAACTAAATAATGATTTTAATCTAAAAATTACTTTTTCTTAAAATTAAACCTATTAACATAACATGAATAACCGTATGAATCATTAAAAGGTCCCCACTTTGAAAATTTTACATTAATTTTAATCTTTTGACCATCAGAATATTCTGATGCCTTTTTGATAATTAATTGTTCTTTTCCAGATTTGTTAAAAGGAAATTTAACACCTGATTTTTGGCAAAGTGCTGAAGCACGTGACAATTTTTCTCTTTCATTTGCATCAACAATGTCGAAAATTCCATCTCCATAATTAGTTTTTCTATCGAAAACTACTTCAAGTGATTCGATAATATCAAAACCAATATTTAACATTTCAAAAGGAGAAGGTTTTGGTAATGAATTGCTCAAAACTGGGAGAGACCCATCTGCAATACCTAAATCTTCATCATCGCTAAAACCTTCCATCATTTCCTGAGTTGCTGAGATATATTTTGGTCTTGGAAATCTCTTATCGATTATATCACGAATTTCAAGAATATCGCGATCAGAACCAGTCATAATAAAATTTCGAACTTTATCAATGTTAGTTTCATTATTGGAATTAGAATTTGATGTTGGAGATTTTAATACTTTTGTGTTAGATTTTTGTGATGGATCAAGACTATAAAAATGTTTGACAATAAAAGGCCATGCATTTTTACTACTTTTACATTTAGTCATACCATCTTTTACATCAGATAATTTAAGTGCCATCTTTGATTTTTAGTAAGAAGATTTTGAATTTTTTATCTTTCAGTTTTATTTCTCATAGTTTCTTACATTTGTTTTAATTTCAAATTGCGTAAAATAACAAAATTTTAAAAAAGAATAAAAGATATGGATCAATTTAATGTTATATGCGTAGTAATTTTTTCGATTTTAATCATATTTTTAATGGACGGAATTTACAATGAAAGCATCAAAAAATTAAGTAAAATGAGATGGAGAATTCCTTAATATTTTTCATTTAAATGATTAAGTTAAATAACAACTTGTTGAAAATTTTTATTATACAATTAAAAATTATTGAATAATAAAAAGTCTAAAACTCTAACAATTCATATAAAATGATTTTGCTTTTAATTTTGTCAATTATTTCTAGTTCTTTTGGAGCGATTAGAGTAGAAAAGATCTACTCTGAAGATCTCACTTGCAGTGGTACTCAAACTTCTTGGATCATTACCTATCCTGCTACTTGTACACCGAGAGCTACCTGTTCCAATTCGAATAATGTCTTGGGATCGATTGTTGAGTGTCCGGCGAGCTTTTCATCATCCGATTTGCCATATGGTTGGAGTATGCTTCAACTTTGGAATACCACTTCATCTTGTGCCGGAAACCCTTACGCTATTGGTGCTGCACCATCGAACACGTGTTCTGGTGCAAGTATTGGACCAAGTTTTTCTTTAAGATGTTGGAGTTCAATTCCTGTAATTAAGGATTGTCCTCAAGTTAATCCGGGCTGCAATGGTTGTGCCACACAAATGGTCCCCGCTCCTAACCCGAATGCTGGATGCGTCGCAGGAAATATCTTGTTCTATCAAACTGTTACTTCGTACAATTGGTTCTGTCCTCCGAGAACCACCACAGTAAGTACGACTTCGGGATCAACTTTGATGACGACTACTCCTGCAACAACTCTCAGTACTACCATGATGAATATGACAACGACACCATCAAATGCTTCTGTTCTTTCAGTTTCATTTGTTTTGATCTCCATTTTGTTGTTTTCTTTTTTGTGATTACAAGACATTAATTATGTTAAGTAATAGTATATCGTTCATTTTCGAAAGTTATAAAATTTTCCAAATTATGAAAATGAAGGATATTATTTTCATTATATTTATCATCATAATTTCTCTTATTATTTTACATTATGTGAATGATTACAATAAAAAGCATGAAACTGTGTTGGAAAGTACAACACAGGAAATCTTTGAAGGTGATCAAGAAATTGAAGAACTTCCTCAGCATCATATTGTAGATACTCCAGATGAACACGAAGGTTTCAGAGCTTTTAATCCAAGTATCACAATGTTAAAAGATGATCTAATTTTATCTTTTAGAATTTCAAATTATATTGGTTGTTCAATGAGATCGGGAAAAGGTATGAGAAGTAATTTCTCATCTGCAGATATGTATGATAGTTTCACAATTTTAAATGTAAATAGCAAAGATAATATTTATATTACTACTCCTAATTATGCACACAAAGGATGTGTGAAAGGATTTGAAGATGCTAGATTAATAGCATCTCCAGATCAAAGCAAATTGCACATTGTGGCAAATGAAAGATCAAATGCTGGTTGTTTTTCAGAAATGTATTTACTTACAATCTCTCAAGAAAAAATTATGAAAGAGTTAGAAACAAAATCATTAACAAAATCAATTGATGTAAATGATATATTAAGAATGTATGTTGATTTTGAAGATCCTGAACCAATTCATCATGAAAAAAATTGGATGCCTTTTTATTACAATGACGATCTACATTTTATTTACAGCGTTGAACCACATGTTGTTTTGAAACTTGATGCGAAATCAGGATTTTGTGAAGAAGTAGCTAGAACATCAAACAAAAATATTAATTCTCATCTTAGAGGTTCGTCACAAGCTAGATATTATAAAGGATCATATATTGCTATTGCTCATTGGAGAACATCTACTATGTCATATTTATCCCAAGCATATAGTTTTCAAGCTAAACCTCCATTTAAAATTGAAACAATGTCTCCTGTATTTATTTTTGACGATGTTAAAACAAAAAACAAGAGTTCTATTCAATTTGTTTCCGGAATGGAGATTAAAGATGATGTTTGTCATATTACATACGGTGAACAAGATTGTGATTCAAAAATGTTTAAAGTTGAAATGAAAACATTATTAGAATCCATGAAACCTATCGAAATAGAAATAAAATAATCAATGTTTTTTGAAACAAAGATTAGAATCTACCATGTTGTATAAATTCATATAATTCAGATGCTTCGATTTTAATAAATCTAGAATCATTATCTTCAACTCCATATGTGATAAATAATTCATCATTAATAAATAAGAAACCAGACAAATATTCAATTTTGGTTAATTGTTCTTCCTCAATGTGAAATGGATTTGAAACCCGAACTCGATGATGTCCACCTCCATTTTCAAGATCAATCGTCACAAAATATTGATCATAAGCAACAATATCGTTAATTCTTTTCACATGACCAAGTAAAACGTATCTAGAATGATTTGCAGGAACTGTTCCTGCAAATTTCTCCAGAGCTGATCTATAAGGACCAGGAATATCAGACCATGCATACGTAATTGTTGAATTTCTTATTTTCTCGATTCCATTTTGAAAATCAGCTGAATATGCAACTTCACATTCATTCGTATTCCCAATTCTTTTTACAATCAAAAGAGGATCGATGTCAACAATAAATCCTAACTCAGAATTTGGTAATGTAAGTGGACTCCAATTTTTGTTTGGAAAAGTACTAATTGGCTCGTAGTTCAAATGCCATGTATCTGTATTAAGCGCACCTGTATTTTCATAATTCATATCGAGTTTTATCATAACCATAGAAGGAATGTTATCAATATTCCTATCTAAATTAACACCAATCATATATAACTCTCCATCATATTGAAATACTCTCATATCTTCAAATCCAGAATAGTGAATATTTCTAATTGGAAGATCAGACTGTAAAAAGAGTCTTTTTGCGAAAAGTGGAGTTTCAAGATCAGGACTCATCTCTTGTAAAATAGGATAAGAATTTGGACCATTGGATGCTCTTATACTTGCAACAATATTACTCCCAAATACGATTGCATTTGGATTAAATGTATCATATCTTTTGCTTGCTTTCTGGGTTATATCAATAGGAAATTGTGTAATTCCTGATGAAATTTTTGCGATAGCTGGATAAGATAATTCCACGTAAGGTTTATCTTCAATCTTTCCAGGTGCATGTTTTCTTACAAAAACAACTCCTAGAATAATCAAAACTAATGGTAGAAATAAAAATATACTACCTTTTGACTTTTTAACTGAAAAGTATAACAATAAAGAAATACCTAATCCAATAATTGTTATTCCTATAATTTGGCCCAATCTAATATCGACAGAATTATCTTCATAATATTGTTCTTGAGGTTCTGATGAAGAAGTTCCAGTTGTATCACGACATTCTAAATAATTATGTAAATATTCTGTTCTTAAATCACTACCTCCTCCCAAAACATCTTGAAAAAATACAGCTGGATGAATTACGATAGCATTAACAGAATTTGCAATGATATAATCACCGTAAATTGAATCGATGCCACGATTATAATAATCGCAATTAAACAAAGCAGAATTTTCACAATCATCAATATCATCCATCAATCTTTGAGCATATGAATTTTTAATTGCATAAGCATGACAACATGATGGTGCAACTGCTCTGTAAATATTATCTTCGACATGGGTCATTTGAGCACATTCTTCCAAACATTTTCCAAGATAGATAATTTGAATATCTTCCTCAGCATCTAATGTTTCAAGATTCATCAATAAATCTGTAATATCTTCAGTTGATGTAACTACGTCATCTTCAAAAATCAATGTAAATGCATCTTGTTCTGAATGATCACTTGCTAAAGCAGCAATTGATAAATGACTCAGGAGACATCCCAATTCTCCTGGTCTAAGGAGAGGAAATCTTTGAGTCCAAGAAGGATCTGTTTCATTTAATTCAGATCCATTGATAGCTGAAAATCTAGTGGGACTTATACCAACTTTATCTAAATTGAATAAACTTGTAGCTAATCTTTCGGTACGACTTGTCATATTAATGACAAAAGCATTCGTAAATTTTCCATTTTCAGCATTATATGTGGAAATTTCTAAAGGTGTCAAAGCTGACTCACTTGATATTAAATTCAAAAGCTTATTTTTCATTTAAAGATACAGATTTTTTTCTTAATTTGTTCTTTTCTTGTTCATCAGAAAAAATAACATAAATAGAAAAGATGGGAAAACAAAAAGTAGATGGCCTTTTTGTTATATGTATAGCTTCCATCATTTTGACAATTGTAGTATGTTGGGTAATTTATAATATGTATATTGATATTAGAGCACCAGAAGTTTTTCAAAGATGTGTTCCGGGAGTTTGTAAATTTAATGTTTTTACAGGAGTTAAGACTTGCCCAGGAAATGGTGATACTACAGGTATTCGATTAATTCCCGGAGCAGAATTTTGCACATCAGCTAATTTTTGCCAAAAAGAGAATTTCCAATGTGCAGTTCAGGCTAATGGTAGTATCAGTTGTGACGGAGTATGTGACACTCCTCAGTGCAGATGTGTTGGAGATCCTACAGATGGTTTTGTGTGATTTTATTTTACTTTTTCACGAGTTGACATACTCTAGAAATAATTATTCGTTTTCTGGATCTGAATCATAACTATGACCGATAATTTTTTTACATCATTGTAAAATTTGGTAGCAAACTGATCATTTGCGAATACAAACCATTCGTCAATATTAAATTCGACTCTATCATCATTAAGATAAAATGAATCAGGATCAAACATTATTTCATCATGTAAAATTTTAGCTGGATTTTCATTATCATCAATCGAAAAGTATTCATATTCACGATTTCGAGTAAATCGTGCAAAATAAATTTTATCAAAACAATTAAATTGTAACGAATTGATAATTTTTTCAGGTAAAAGTTCGGTAGCCATTGATACTTTTATTTTTTCTTAATGTTAAAACATTTTAAAATCAATTATTCTACAATACGATAAGTTTCAGAACCAACGTCAATTGATGTTCCAGTTTCAGAAGAAACTTTCATAGTATATTGATCAGATGATGGTAATTGAGTCATTGTGAATGCAGCGCATTTAAGCGAACCAAGATCTCTGCAAATTTGTTCTGCAGATTTCACAGAATTAACTGTATAAGTACAATTTGTTTGAGTTCCACAGTTAGTTGCCGTTGTGTTCAATTGTTTATCTGATTGAACTAAAAGTCCTTCAAGTGCAGGTGGACATTCATCAGTATTGATTAAATTCGAGTCTCGTCTAAAATACAAAATTATCAAAATGATAAGAGCAACTGCTAATATAATAGCAATTGTGGTAGAAAGACCGAAAGCTATTGGTGAAAATCCTTCTCTTTTCCCATCTTTTTGCCCTTGTAATGTTTTTAAAGCTTGTTCTCTATCCATTTAATATGGTGTGAGATTTTTATTTAATTTCCATAATTTTTATTTAAATCCCGGTTTTAAGTCTCCAAGCTTGAACGTCATCCATAGTTTCACATAAATCAAGTGATGTTTGATCTTCTTGCATTTGTTTAGATGCACTTTTCATTATATCACCGAACTCGATAGCTTTTTCTTTTGATATTTCATCACTAATATCTGGATTTAAAGTTTTTATCCATTTTATGTTACCTTCAAGAAAAGATTTCTCTTTTTCTTCAATTTCATAAATAAGCTTTTTAATCATATCGTCCTTTTCTTGCTCAGTCATATCATGAACCTTTGATATTTTATTTTATTATGGATTTATATTTGCTTTAGTTAATTTAATAATTTAAACATAGAAAATATCTTAGTTTTATCATTTAATATATTTTTCACACATTTGTTTGTAGATTTTAAGTGCGAGAATCTTGATTTTTTCATCTTCTTTCATCAATGAAATACAATATGCCATATTACAAATGCTAGTTGCATTAAGTTTTCCTCCTTCACCTTTTAGAAAAGTTTCTATCTGATTTTTTAAGAACCCTAATGCAAATTGATAACTTACCTCACATACATTTTTAGCTACATAATCACCTTCTGCAGCTCTTTCTTCAAAACTCATATTTTTCAAGTTTGATTCGATCTTTTTAAATCTTTTGATCTCTATATCTCTAAAAATAGGTTGAGTTAGTATATTTTTATTATATTGATCGTATAATTTCTTAGCAAGTTCTTGTTGAGCCATTTCTTTTTCTATTTTATGAAGTTTATTCGATTAGTTTAATCTTTTAAAGAATCTTTAAGTTTTAGATTTTATTCTTGATCTTTTGAGTTTAAAAAGCATCTTTCTATTTTAAACAAAATTAAACTTTTCTGATGATATAAAACAAAACATTTTTAATAGATATTTTGTTGCTTATAAAAATTAGATAAAAAAGAAAACATGGGTGGAGGTTGTAGTGCAGAGGCTTTAGTAAATCCAATTCCAGAAGGAGTGTGTGGAGATGGAGACTTTTTAAATATGACAAAAGATGTTGAAGGTGCATGTTTTTTTACCACAGAAATAGGACAATATTGTGATGGGACAACTCAAGCTTGTTTTGGTATTGATCAGGGAGGTACGGAATGGGTACCAGCAGGTGGTGGAGAAGCATGCGGGGTTTGCTCAGGTTGCAAAGGGAAAGAACAAGGAACAGGAAACGGTTTATGTGGTTTTGGATTAACATGTTCCTGGGCAGGTCAAAGACAAAGATGCCAACGTATTGCTTTTAATGGAGATCCTTTGGCATGCTGTAGAAGATCAAAATTTATTCAAGGGTCATCATTATTTTGTTTTGACGATAGTAGTAAGTTAAGAACTTGTGATCCTATTTATCGTGGTTTTGCTCAACCATCTTGTACTGGAATTATGGCTGGATATTGCGCTGATGATAGTGAAGAACCCTATCGTGATAAATGGGTTGGTACTTCTTCAACAAAAGATTGCCGACGTTTTATTCAAGAAAATGCAGGTAAATTAGATTTTTATGGTCCGATGATTCAAGCAATGATTACACGATATTTATTAACTGATAATAATGAAATTACTTCATTTGAAACTCATGGTGCTGGTCATGATCCTTTCATCGAAACGATTATTGAAGTATGTAGAGAAAATCCAGGCGCATGTGATGATGTCTTAACTACAAAATGTCAGGGTGTTACAAGAGAAGAATTATCAAATAATGTTAATCTTGCGAATTTATGTGGTTGTTTTATGGCAGATATAGAATATGAAGCATATTCTCGATTTGGAGTTGAAAAAGAATGTGATCCGGTTTGTGCATTGGGATCTTCTGTACATCTTCATGATACTACTACAAATAATCCAGCAGAATTTATCGACTGTACTCAATCTGTTTGTATCATAGATGATGTAACGATTAATATTTTAGCAAACAGTGTAGCAGGAGATGTCACTTTTTCTCAGGCTTGTGGTTCATGTGCAAATAATGATGGTTCATCGTGTAGATGTTATATTAACGATACAAATGTAAATGCTGTAAATTCTTTGATTGGTGATGTATCATTTGAACAAGCTTGTGGAGGAACTCCTTTATGTTATAAATCTGCTCCAGTAGCAGGTGCACCTCCAATTAGTGTGGATTGTGAAACAGGAGAAGAAATCGAAACACAAGTTGTTGGTAATTCAATAAATACTAATAGACAAACTTACCTTTGGATTGCTGCGGCAATTTTAATTAGTCTTTTGATTCTCATAATTATTTTTGTAACATCAAAAGGAAAAGAACCAAAGCAACCTATCTTAATTCCAGGAAGAGAAGGACGTCCAACAAGACCAATGATTAGTTCAGTTAAATAAATACTAGTTTTATTAAAAACGTGTATATGAATAATTTATTCATCATCAGCCATTTCGAACAATTTGTTCAAAGTATCATTTGCTGCTTCAGATTGAACATCTTCCTTAATATTCAAAATTTCAGTGCTAATTGTTTCTGTCTTTCCGTCACTTCCTTCAACAGTAACAGGAGGTTTTGAGTTATTATTGTTTGCAAGACGACTTTTAGCCGCATTTCCAGAAGCAGCATGAATCTTTGTAATATGAGTTCCACAAAACATATGATCACACTCGAGTGATGCACATTCTGGTTTGGACGAAGGATCGTGTACTGGAGGAAAAAGAGTTCTCTTACACTCTTTTCCACAACGATCGCGAGCATTAGGGCCAGATATAATCTTAACTGGACAAGTGATTACTCTTCCAGCGGGAGCCTTTAGGAGAGGAAAATCAGCAGCCTTAAGATTTCCAGTCTTGTCAGAACCACCCTTTGTAGATTTACTAGGATTCTTTGCAGTACTAACAGTTTGAGTCACAGAATTCACCGTTAGTGTTGGCCAAGAAACAGGTTCCCCGATCGCTTCCTTCAATTCATTCTTGAATTGACCTTCCTGAGCTTCAGGAATATTCGCTCCCCATTTCTTTGCAACAGTAATGATTTCGTCAACTCTCACATCAACAGCTTGAGATCTTGCTTGGCGAAGCAATTCCGTTGCAATAGACGTCGCAACATCTTTAATAGGCAATTTACTAGCTTGACTCTTGTCTTCCAAATTCATTTTCTTTAATTTAGGACGAATCTAATGACTATTTCTTTTGAAGAGCTTAATTAAAAAAATATACATTCATTTTTATTCATTTTATTTATTTGTTATAAATGTAAAAATATTTTGGTAATGAACTGTCTTTATAATTTAATTATATATTATTGTACAAAGTTTTATTAAAACTAAGTAATTTCAAATTAATCTTCATCAGAATCAACATAATCTTGTGTTGAAAAATTCATGGAATTCATTTCAATTGCAGATGGAATTTGCAAAATAGTAGGTTTCTCATAAACTAATTCTTCTTTATCTTTTGGTGGTATTTCAGTAGAAATACTCTTTTTTTCCACAGCGTTAGACTTCGAATTATTAGCTTTATAATAATTCGAAGCAGTAGGAGGAATTTTTGAATAACCTGGCAAAACTACTTTACTTCCAACTGAATACATTAATACTATTTTACTTTTTAATAGATTTGATTTAGACTTTTCAAATTTTTTTATTGAGTAAATTTCTTAAAAATATATCCATACAGATTAAATTATAATTAATTTGAAGTATTTTTTATTGAAAAATAAAATGTAAAAAGAAAAAATACATTACATTTTTCAATAAAAAATACTTTTTATTTTATTTTCTAATTTAAAATTGATTTTTCTTTTTTTCTTTCTTTTTAAAAAGAAAGAAATCACATAACAATGAGCGATATTGAAACATTTTTTAACACTGCGAATAATGATCAAAAGAAGTTGATCATTGCTGCTGCCAATGCCGAACTTAACAGACGTTTTGAACATACGATGAAAAATTTGGACAAGTTCATTAATGAAACTACAGAAGTTGATCTTTCGAATTTTTGCAAGGTTCATTCTCGCAAAGAAAAAATCGAAAAGAAGGATCTGAAGCCAAAAAGCGATTTGATTCGTCTTATCGCTGACAAGGATAGTCAAAAATTTTCAAGAGAAAGTGTCCTGGAATTCATTCGTGAAAAGGGATATCTTAAGACAGAAATTTCTGCTTTGTTAGAAAAAGACTTTGAGATTCAACTTCTTTTGACAAAAAATGGTGATATGGTTTTTAAGCATGGCGAAATTGAGATCGAGCGTGATTTTGAACAACTTGTGAGTGGTGCATATCCATTTAAAATGTTCTTTTCTCTCATCTCGAACACTTTCAAGCAAAAGGGAGTTGAGTTGAAGCCATTCAAAGATAGTCTTCTCGCAAATACTCTACAAGATTTGCGAGAAGAAATCTACCAAGAGATGAAGACTCTACAGGATTTGCGAGAAGAAATGAAGGTGTTAAAATGATGTTTTCAAATAAAACTAGGTGCAATTTGCACTATGTTTAATTTAAATTTTTGTATAAATAAAATAAAGATATAATTAAAATATGTCGCAAAATACAAATAGACCAACTTATGCTCAGGTCACAGGAGTTTTAGAAGAAAATGGAATTCCATTCAATGAAGATGTAGTTCGTGATCTTTGTCCTTGTCCTGATGGCGTTGGTCTATGCCCATGTGGAACTCAAAAACCAAAGAAAGATTGTGGTTGTAAAACAAATAAACCATCGTATTAAAGTCTTTTCATTTTCAATATATGAAATAGAAACTATTTTTCAGAAATGAAAGTATCGTATTTTTTGAAATGTAATTTTAATCAAACTAAGTTCTAATTGAACTATGTTTCTCAATTTAAATATAAGACATAACAATCAAAGATGTAATTGAAGATAAAGATAATAAAATTTTTAATACATCATTAGGTATATTATTAAAACAATTTTTACATAAAAATTCTTCATAACAACCACATATAAAAAATGTTATAATTAAATATATAATTATTAGCAATAAATTAAATGAAAATACCTTTTCAAAATATGATAAATTTTGTTCGACCATTTTAAAATCAATAAAATATAATAATTTAATATCAAATTTGATATTAATATTATTCATAGATTTTTCATTAATCTTAGAATATCCATTTGTGAAAAAATATTATTGTTCATAAGTTCTTTTAATTTCGCCTTTGATTTTATAGCCAAAATACATCCCAGCAGATCCAGCAGGGTCACCCAATACTCGTTCAATTTCTTGATCAAAAATAGTTCTATCGTCAAGTTTTGCGCCAGGAAAAGAAGCACTATACCATATCTTAAATTCGTTATATAACTCTTTAACTTCAATTCTTGCATTTTTCGATTGAATAAGACATTGATCTTTAAATTGAAGATAAGGATCAGATTTATATCTATATTCCTCTGTTTTCTTAATAACATCTGCCGGTACTTTGATACCATGTTTGTTTGTCTTCTTCTTAATTTCAACAAGAAGCCATACATATTCATCAGGATACTTTTGCAATTTAAATTTAATATGAGGATCAGCAGGAAAGATTCTCTTTGCCCATTGTTCTTCTTCAGTTTCAGGAGCATTTCTGACAAAACGACTATCATAATTTAACCATACCCATCTTGTGACTGCTCCAGCATCTCCAACACACTTTTTTGCACTTGGTGCATCATTTCCAATGATAATCACAGTAAATTGAGGAGTAAATGAAAATCCATTAGAATAGAGAGGACGAGCCCAAATCTTATCATTACCAGTTGCAACTTTCATAAAAGAAGCATTGAAATCTTGATCTTTTCTAGTTTCATCGATTTGTTGTAAACGTGTTGCCTTTGTTCCAGCGAGAGCAGGATTAGCACCACCATTTGCAACATCTTTTCCAGTTAAAACACTACTTGGTAATTTATCTGCATATGAACCGAATGTAAATAAATCAAAGTCATTCGAAGTTGTCTTGCCATTATGTGCTGTAGGACCAATATGCATTACAAGTTCTTTTCTATCATTACCACCAGTAAGATATTCAGCTTTCATACCAAGGCAATAATCCCTCTTGTCTTCATCAATTAAAATTTTACGATAAAATTCCTGGATATATTTAACACCTTCATCTTCCCATGTACAATTTTCAGGATAATTTGCATTCATTTGAAGAGTCATCATATCTTCAGGATATCCTGGACGAAATATCATCTTTTCAAAATCATAAATGCCATTTTTGAAGTTTGTAAGCATAGGTTGTTCATCACAATCTTTTTCGAAGTCTTGAACAAAAAAGATTTCTGAACATTCTTTCAATAATGTTTCTTTTTGTCCTGGTTCTTTCAAATCTCTAATAATCTGAGCACATTTCTTCTTCATCTGAATTAATTTCTGATCTTCTTCTAAAGTTTCCATATTTTTGTAGATACGCTTGAAAATTGGCTCCAGTTCTCGAGAAAATTTCTGCTTCATACTATGTCCTCCAGAAAGTACTTCCCATTTTCCTCCATTGAAATGCATCCATCGTTGTCTTTTAACATCTGTGCATACAAATTCAAAATCGAACATAAATCTGGAAATGTCGGCGATTTCAGTCCGAGCAGCCAACTCGTCAATAGCTCCAAGAGCAGCTGCTTTAATTACTTGTCTTTGCCATTTACTAAATAGTTGAACATTCATTCTTTTAGTCATAGTTTTAAAAGCTTTCAATCCATGAACGGTTTTAGTGAAATTTTCAAAAACTTCATTACAGTCATTTTTAAATTCTTCCGGTGTATATCTTTCAAAAAGAATTAAACCCTGTTCTTTCAAAATATTATGCAATAATTGACCTAAAAAAGTCCAATTTTGTCTTTTTTGAAGCCAATCTTCATCAACCATTTTCAAAAGTTCTTGACATTGTTGTTGATCATTAGGGATTTTAAATGAGAGTTCCATATTTAAGTTTGTTTAATATGCACAAATAAAAACTTTGCGATTTCAATTTGTAATTAACAAGTAAACATTGAATATAATATTTATTCATAGTTTCCAATCAATTGGTGATTTATCATGTTGTATCAGATATTCATTTGCTTCGTTGAAATGATCACAATTTAAGAACGAATTGTTGGCAGATCTAGCAACTGGATGATTAGCTTCTAGAACACAATTCGTAGCTTTATTGATATGAGCAGCATATTTTTTAGCTTCTACACCCCATAGCATATAAACACTATTTTTCCTCATTTTTCCAAGAAATTGTAAAACTCTGATTGGCATAAATCTCCAAATATCTTTATGAGCATTTGGAGTTCCTTTGGTAGTTGTTAATGAAGCATTTAAAAGGAGAACTCCTTGTTGTGCCCATTTACTTAAGTCTCCATCTTCAGGAATAACAAAATCAGGAATTGTTTTATGAAGAACTAACATCATGTTTTCTAATGACCGATTCATTGTGGAGCCTTTTCTAGTTTCAAAACAACATCCAGTTGCTACAGGTTCATCGTTAATTTGATAATATGGATCTTGTCCGATAATAATAACTTTAACCATATACCATGGACATAAACTGAATGATCTATAGATATCCCATGGTTGAGGACACAATTCATGCCCTTTAGAATGAATCAACATACTAATTACTTTTCCAGCATCTCGAATTTCGTTATGATGTAAATCAAAAAGTAATCTCCATCCAATAGGAGTAATATCATTCCAAACTATATCTAATTTTTTAGTGTCAAAATCTTTTACGTCCATTATTCTTAAATCTTTAACAGAATAAATTTCGGTAATTTCAGAATTTTGTGAAATTTCTTCATCAATATTCATATCTTAATGACAATATTTTAAACATTTTCAAAATATAAAAAACTTAGATCAATTTTAATCCTTGTATTATTTATTTTTAACTTCATAGTTTCTTTTTATAAAAGAATTAAAGATCATCTAAATCAACTTCACTATCATCTTGATCAACTTCACTATCATCTTGATCAATAATTTCTTCATCTTGATCAATAATTTCTTCATCTTGATCAATAATTTCTTCATCATATTCATTACCAATGAAAAAATCAGTAGTATTAATGATATGAACAACTTGAGAATCAAAATATTTAGTTTCGATAATAGAATCTACATCGATAAAAATAGTTTCTCCGTTAATTAATTCTACAGGATCGCCATTTTCGATATGCATCAAATTGTAACTGTCTATTGCGTAATATTTAAGAAATGATGTTTCATCGTCATCGATCATTTCAGAAACAATATTAATGGCTTCATCTTTATCTTCTGCATGTGTAATTTCGATCCAGATATCATCCGGAATAATAAAATACGTACCTGTTTCTTCATCCTCAAATGTATCCATAATCGATTCGCCATTATAGATTCCTGCTTCACTAAGAATCATTGATGATATGATATAATCTTCATTTCCGATGAAATCTCTTACATTTTCGCTTTTATCACTTTTTTCCGAGGTATCTTCATCATAATCTTCAGACATTACATTCTTAACAATTTCAGGTAAATCCGGATCATCTGTTATTTTGGATGACCCAACAAATTTACCTTCTTGATTATCTGTCTGAGTTGTCACATCAGCTACTTTAACTGTCTTTCCCGATTTTTCTGAACTAACAGGTTTATTTTTATCGTAAATATTATCAATTAAGAATACATCTCCAACTCTTACAATAATATTCGTATCACCAAACTTGTTGTTTATATGAGAAACTTCAATTCCACTCATCATTTTTAAGTTCCCTTCATCTACAAAATCTTCCTTTTTCACAATATGATCTTTAAGTAAATTGATAATAGCATTCTTCTTTTTATTTATGATAACATCTTTGTTTTTCTTGATTTTCTCATAAAAATTAATCCATGCAGCATTTGTTGGCGCAAAGAATATTAAATTTGCATTTTCCTCAAAATCCAACATTTCAAAGAATTCAGAAGAATCACTAAGACCAGGTTCTCCAGAAAGAATACTAATAATATTAACAAGATTTC
>TARA_R110002072_G_scaffold97528_2_pt1 | contig 21207 bp, 14 predicted proteins | sample TARA_R110002072 | Tara Oceans TARA_R110002072 (sample SAMEA4397118) | marine metagenome | biome: Polar Biome; feature: [SRF] surface water layer (ENVO:00010504); material: water (ENVO:00002006), including particulate matter (ENVO:01000060) such as... | depth 5 m | reverse complement strand
CATTGGCGCCTTGGCGATGAGTGAACCAAACGCTGGAAGCGATGTGGTGAGTATGAAATTACGTGCTAAAAAACAGGGTGATCATTACATTTTAAACGGTACTAAAATGTGGATTACCAACGGACCAGATGCGCATACTTACGTCATTTATGCCAAGACAGCGCCAGAAAAAGGCCCGCATGGGATTACCGCATTTATCGTTGAACGGGATTATCCTGGTTTTAGTCGCTCAGCGAAACTCGACAAATTAGGCATGCGTGGTTCAAATACCTGCGAACTTGTTTTTCAGGATGTAAAAGTCCCGGCACAAAATATTCTGGGTGGAGAAAATGCCGGAGTGAAAGTCTTAATGAGTGGTTTGGACTATGAACGTGTTGTACTTGCTGCTGGCCCTATCGGTATTATGCAGGCTTGTATGGACCTTATCGTACCGTATATTCACGAACGTAAACAGTTCAATCAATCTATTGGTGAATTTCAATTAATTCAGGGAAAAGTTGCCGATATGTATACCAGTTTAAATGCGAGTAGAGCCTATTTATATGCCGTTGCCCAATCTTGTGACCGTGGCGAGTCAACCCGAAAAGACGCAGCTGGCGTTATCCTTTATTGCGCAGAAGCAGCAACAAAAATGGCTTTAGACGCCATACAAATTCTTGGCGGCAACGGTTATATTAACGACTTCCCTGCCGGTCGATTATTGCGTGATGCTAAATTATATGAAATCGGAGCCGGCACCTCAGAAATCAGGCGCATGTTGATAGGTCGTGAATTATTTGTAGAAACCCGTTAATCAAAATTTAAGCCTTATTAAACTCTAATATTTTGGATTTACTTATTATGGGCAGCACACAGATTCAGTCAAAAATAGATACTCAATCCGAAGAGTATCATAAACGCAGCGTCGCAATGGCTGCTTTAGTGGCCGACTTATACGCTAAAATAAAAGCCAATCACCTGGCACCCGATAGCGAACAGGCTAAACGCCATGTAGCCAAAAACAAATTACTGCCAAGAGATCGAATTTCAAGATTAATTGATCCTGGTTCACCTTTTCTTGAGCTTTCTCAATTGGCTGCTTACCAGGTTTATGAGGAGGTTATTCCCGGTGCAGGGGCCATCACCGGTATTGGCAGAGTACATGGCATTGAATGCATGATCGTTGCTAATGACTCAACGGTAAAAGGCGGAACCTACTACCCTCTTTCTGTTAAAAAGCATCTAAGGGCGCTTACCATTGCAGAAGAAAACAGATTGCCTTGCATCTACCTTGTGGATTCAGGTGGGGCAAATTTAGGCAAGCAAGATGAAGTATTCCCAGATGAAGACGATTTCGGAAATATTTTTTATCGGCAAGCCAATATGTCTGCCAAAGGTATTCCACAAATAGCGGTTGTCTTGGGCTTATGTACCGCAGGAGGTGCCTATGTGCCCGCCATGTCGGATGAAAGTATTATGGTGCGAAACCATAGCACTATTTTTTTAGCCGGCCCGCCGTTGGTTAAAGCCGCAACCGGTGAAGAAGTTTCTGCAGAAGATCTGGGCGGTGCCGACGTGCATTGCAAGATTTCTGGCGTAGCGGATCATTATGCCAATGATGAGGCACACGCCCTCACCTTAGCGAGACAATGCATTGCCAATATCAATTGGCAAAAGTCCGAGCAAATTACAACTCGCCCAGTGAAAGAGCCTAATTTTCCACCATCGGAACTTGGTGGTGTTGTACCTTCCGATTTAAAAACACCCTACGATGTAAGAGAAGTCATTGCACGTATTGTGGATGGATCTGAATTTGCAGAATTTAAGCAATATTTTGGTGAAACCCTGGTCTGTGGTTTTGCACATATTTTTGGTTATCCTGTTGGGATAGTCGCGAATAATGGCATTTTGTTTTCAGAATCTGCACAAAAAGGTGCGCACTTTATATCCCTCTGCTGTCAACGAAAAATCCCGCTTATCTTTTTACAAAACATCACCGGCTTTATGGTTGGTAAAGCATTTGAAGAAGGCGGCATTGCCAAACATGGCGCGAAGATGGTCAACGCTGTTGCGTGTGCAAAAGTACCTAAGTTTACCGTGATTATTGGCGGTAGTTTTGGTGCCGGAAACTATGGTATGTGTGGCAGAGCCTATCATCCCCGGTTTTTATGGATGTGGCCGAACGCCAGAATTTCGGTCATGGGCGGTGAGCAAGCGGCAGGTGTTTTGGCTCAAGTCAAACGCGATAGCTTAATGAAAAAAGGGATAGATTGGTCAGACGAAGAAGAGCAAACTTTAAAAAAGCCGATTATCGATCAATTCGAAAAACAAGCTCATCCATATTATGCAACAGCAAGACTTTGGGATGACGGCATTATTGCACCAAGTGAAACAAGAAATATATTAGGCTTGGCTATATCAGCGTCTTTAAATGCCCCGATTGAAGACACACAGTTTGGCATATTCAGAATGTAGCTTAGCTGATTCAAAAGAGAATCAGAGAACCTTATAAAAATATTAATCAGGAACAGAGAATGGCAAAAACTAAACTAATCATCGACCAATATGTTGCTAAATTGAGCATCTGTCATCCTGAAAAACACAATGCCTTTGATGATGAGATAATACACGAACTGCGAACTCACTTATTCAATATAAGAAAAATGAATGGTATACGCGCGTTACTACTAACGGCAGAAGGTAAACACTTTTGTTCGGGTGCCGACCTTGGCTGGATGAAACGCATGGCAACGTTATCTGAAGCCGACAACCTGAAAGATGCGCAAGAGCTCGCCGGTTTAATGGCAGATTTATACACCCTGCCCTTTCCTAGCATTGTCGCCATTCAAGGCGCGGCATATGGCGGTGCCATCGGCTTAATTGCCTGTAGTGATATTGCCATTGCCAGTGAGAAAGCACGTTTTTGTTTAAGTGAAGTAAAACTTGGTTTAGCCCCGGCAACGATTGGCCCTTATGTCATTGCAGCGATGGGGGCCAGACGCTGTGCCCAGTTATTTATGACTGCCGATTTATTTTCAGCAAAACAAGCGCAGGATTATGGTTTGCTCCACCAAGTCGTTGAACATAATGAACTTGATGCTGCGGTTAAGCAAACCATAAAACAATTGCTTGCGGCTGGGCCAGAAGCGAATAAATCTGCAAAACAGCTTATTCGAAAATGCCAAACACCTATAGAGAAAGACTTAAAAGAAGATTTAGAAAATTTCACAAGCACTATGATTGCCAAACTACGCGTATCTGAAGAAGGCCAAGAAGGTTTGCAGGCATTCTTTGAAAAACGCCCACCAAGTTGGCTCAATAATATTTAACGGCAGGATGATTTATGCAAAATAGTCATAACAAGACCTCGGATCAGGTTGATATTATTGAAGTTGGGCCGCGTGATGGCTTGCAAAATGAAGTTAAGACTGTACCACTGAATGCAAAGGTACGGCTCATCCAAGACCTTGCTGAAGCAGGATTAAAGCATATTGAGTCGGGTAGTTTTGTTTCGCCAAAATGGGTGCCTCAAATGGCAGATAGTCTCGATGTGTTTCAATCTATTCATCGAAAAGACGATGTTATTTATTCAGCCCTAACGCCTAATATGACAGGCTATGAGCTGGCGCTCGAAGCGAAAGTTAACGAAGTGGCTATATTCACCGCGGTTTCTGAACGCTTCACGCAGAAAAATATTAATTGTAGTATTGAAGAAAGCATAGAGCGATTTATGCCTGTCATTGAATCTGCCAAATCAAAAAACATTCGTGTCAGGGCTTACATTTCTTGTATTTTGGGCTGCCCATATGAAGGCAATATCCCGATCAAAAAGGTCCATGAGGTGACTCAACGGTTACTCGAGCTTGGCTGCTATGAAGTATCACTTGGCGATACGATTGGCATCGGACGACCACATGAAACAAAGCAGCTATTGACTAGTTTGTTATCAGAATTTTCTAGCTCTCAACTGGCTTTACACTTTCACGACACGTATGGCCAGGCACTTGCAAACCAATATGTTGCTTTAGAGCTCGGCTACCGCCGTTTCGATAGTTCAGTCGCTGGCCTTGGCGGCTGCCCTTATGCCAAAGGTGCATCGGGCAATGTCGCAACCGAAGACGTGGTCTATATGATAGAAGGCGCTGGCATGAAAACGGGTATCGATTTGGGCAAACTTATCCAGGCTGGCACAAATATTTGCAATACACTAAAACGAGCAAATCAATCTAAAGTAGCGAATGCATTAACTAAGCCTTGATGACATAAACAGACTGAAAAACTTTCGGAAAAACTAATGAATAAACGTCTATGGTCTCCATCAGAAGACAGAATCCAACAAAGTAATATCGCTGCATTTATCCATTTTATAGCTGAACATTTTGGATATCCTTCTACGCGCTTAGATTACCCAGAATTACACGCATGGTCTTTGGCAAACAAAGAATTATTTTGGAAAGCCCTATGGCTGTTTGCTGAAGTCCAAGGCGATATGGGCAAGCCTATTCTGGATAACGGCGATAAAATGCCTGGAGCAAGCTGGTTTCCTCAAGCATCGCTAAATTTTGCTCACAATCTTTTAAAGCCCTCAGTACCTGATAAGCATATTGCAATTATTGAACGCGGAGAACATGGCCGACGAGAACAGCTAACGTATGGTGAGCTTAGAGAGCACGTTAGTAAGATCAGACAATTCCTGATCAGCAAAGGTGTGGCTAAAGGTGACTGTGTCGCTGGCTTTTTACCTAATAGCCAGTATGCCATTATTGCGATGCTTGCTACTGCTTCGATAGGTGCGATATGGACATCCTGTTCGCCCGACTTTGGTATTAACGGTGTACTCGATAGATTCCAACAAACTCAACCAAAAGTACTGCTTGCTTGCGATGGCTATTATTATGCGAATAAAACAATTTGCTCGCTAGCTAGAATCGATGCCATTTGCGAATCTCTAGAATCATTAAGCGCATGCGTTATTATCAGATACCTTAACGAAGAAGACCAAACACCTGTAACCGACAAACCACTATGGCAGGATTTGCTGGCAGGCTCAGCACCAATGTTAACCTTTGAACCTATGGCATTTAATGATCCGCTTTATGTTATGTATTCATCGGGTACAACGGGTAAACCGAAATGTATTATTCACACGATTGGCGGCACCCTTCTTCAACACATCAAAGAACTCAGTTTGCATACCGATGTCAAACAAAGTAGTCATTTATTTTATTACACCACCTGTGGCTGGATGATGTGGAACTGGTTAGTGTCAGGCTTAAGCCTTGGGGCAAGAATCATTGTTTATGATGGCTCACCTTTTCATAAAGATAAAACACGCTTATTTGACTTAATTGATGAGGAAAAAATAACCATCTTTGGTGCTAGCGCAAAATATTATGCCGCTTGCGAAAAGTTTGAATTAGTACCAAAAGAAACCCATCAGCTCGATAGTTTAAAAACACTTCTTTCAACCGGCTCACCACTTAGCCAGGAAAGTTTTCAGTATATATATGACCTTGTAAAATCAGATGTATGTGTTTCAAGCATATCTGGCGGCACAGACATCATCTCGTGTTTTGCTTTAGGCTGCCCAGTACTGCCGGTTTATCAAGGTGAACTACAATGTATCGGCTTGGGCATGGATGTTGAGTTTGTTGATGATCACGGAAAGGCCTTATCTGAAGGTAAAGGCGAATTAGTCTGCCGACAAGCTTTTCCGTCAATGCCAAGCGGTTTTTGGAATGACCCCGGTGATAAAAAATACACGAATGCTTATTTTACCCGTTTTGAACATTGCTGGGCGCATGGTGATTATGGCGAAATTATCACCCATAAAGATTCAAATAATAAACTCACTCAAGCTGGCGTAATGATACATGGACGCTCTGACGCTGTGTTAAATCCAGGGGGCGTACGTATCGGAACGGCTGAAATTTATCGGCAGGTTGAAAAGGTTCCTGAGGTTTTTGAGTCCATTGCGATAGGCCAAACCTGGAAAAACGATGTACGTATTATTCTTTTTGTGACACTCAAAGAAAACATAACCTTAAATGACGCACTGATTACCAAGATCAAAGAGAGTATTCGCCAACACACCACGCCACGGCATGTTCCTAGTAAAGTCATTCAGGTGAGTGATATACCCAGGACCTTAAGCGGTAAAATTGTTGAGCTGGCGGTTAAAAAAACCATAGAAGGGCAAGCTGTGAATAATACCGAAGCACTTGCAAACCCAGAAGCGCTCAATCTATATAAAAATATTCCGGCACTCAAAGAGGATTAATGTGATGCCTGCTCATGGCAAACTAAATACAGTAAAAAAACGAATAATTACTTATAGTTACAGCTTCTTTTTAATCTTATTAATAGGCTTATCAAGCACTGCTTTTGCCCAACAAGCCAGCGACCTAGTGGCGCCAGAGCAAGGCCATAACAATCCTTCTTTTAAACAATCAGAAGTAATAAAACCAGAATACGCCTCTGAGTTTATTGCGGTCACCGCTCACCCTTTAGCAAGCCAGGCAGCTTATGCGATATTAAACAAAGGTGGCTCTGTGATGGATGCCATGGTCACCGCACAAACCGTTCTTGGTCTGGTTGAGCCACAATCATCTGGTTTAGGGGGTGGCGCGTTCACTCTTTTTTATGATGCTCAAAAACAAATCCTTAAGACATTTGATGGTCGAGAAACAGCGCCCTTAGCTTCTTCAGAAAATTTATTTATGTCTGACGAAACAAGCCCCATGCAATTTTTTGAAGCCGTTGTGGGCGGCCGCTCAGTAGGTACACCTGGGACGGTTAAGCTTCTTTGGGAATTACACAAGCAATATGGAAAATTAGAGTGGTCTGAAGTACTACAGCCCGCCATTAATATGGCAACACAAGGGTTTAGAGTAACACCAAGACTGGCACAGTCAGTTATGCATGATAGTCGCAACCTAAAACAAGACCCTGAAGCTGCTGCGTATTTTTTGCCTCATGGTAGCGCAATTCAGACAGGCGATATTTTAAAAAACCCCGCTTATGCAGACACACTCGCAAAACTGGCTAAACATGGTGGTGACTATTTTTACGATTCAGAGATTAGTAAAGCCATCATTGATAAAGTGTCCCAGTCATCAAATAAGGGTTTGCTTTCACAGGCAGACTTCGATTCTTATAAGCTTATTGAACGAAGTCCGATTTGCTCAGCATTTTATAGGTATAAAGTATGCGGCATGGGACCACCCAGTTCTGGGGCTATCGCTGTTGGTCAAATATTAAGTTTAGTAGAACATAAAAATATTCATGCTTACGACTCAGAAGAACCACTAACCTGGCAAATTATTGCTGAAGCCAGTCAGCTTGCATTTGCAGATAGAGGGCAATACCTTGCTGACCCGGATTTTTTTAATGTTCCACAAGGCTTGTTAGATAATTCATATTTAAAAAAACGAAGCCTAGAGATTACCCCATCCAAGAAAAACAAAAACATCAGCTTTGGTTACCCACCAGGGTACGAAAATAAGACGCTTCAACGCGGTAATTCGCCTGAACAGGAATCAACAAGCCATTTTGTTTTGGTGGATAAAACAGGCAATATCATTTCGATGACCAGCACCATAGAAAATGGCTTTGGCTCACGCTTAATGGTAAAAGGTTTCTTGCTGAATAACGAACTAACCGACTTTTCATTTTCACCAACAAAGGGCGGTAGTTTAGTCGCTAACCGTGTTGAAGCGGGTAAAAGACCACGATCTTCGATGGCACCGACTATTGTATTTAAGAACGATAAACCTTATTTAGCACTCGGTTCACCTGGCGGCTCACGGATTATTAATTTCGTTGCTCATGCCTTAATACGAGTCTTGGCGTGGAACGAAAACCTTCAGCAAGCATTTAACCAAGCACACATTATTAATCGCTTTGGCCGAATGGAAATCGAACAAAATACCCACGCCGCTTCTTGGCAAGCTTTTTTTGAAAAACGCGCTTACACCACTGTATTGCAGGATATTAATTCTGGTCTGCACGGCGTTCACTTTACAGAAAAAGGCATGGCAGGCGCTGCCGATAAAAGAAGAGAGGGCGTGGTAATTGGAAAGTAAGCCCCTATAGAATAAAGACTTACTGGAAATGGCACTTAATTTTCAATTATTTAAATAATATAAAGGCACAAAGGCGACGATAAATAAGGTCGTGCCCATAACCATAAGAGGCAATAACAACCGTTCGTGCCGATAATAAAAGGTATCCCCTTCCTTCAAGGCTAACTCAACTTCTTCATCACCCACTACCTGACGGGTAAGCAAATGATTTAACGATACCGGTGGGCTTAAGTAACCGAGTTCGAAAGCCATCAAACAAGTCATCCAAAAGTGTATAGGATGAATACCATTAGCATAAGCAACTGGTGCGATGGTACCAGTGACCAAGATCAAAGCGCCAAATGGGTCCATCACCATGCCGATAAAAATAAGGAAGACGACTAAAAAAGCCATGGTCAGATAAATCGAAGAAAATGCTTCTGGAATCACCAGCGTGCCACCGCCCCGCTCTATCATGCCACCGACAGTAAAAGAACAGGCCATCAGCATCAGCAAAGCGCCGATCTGAATAGCAGAATTATCGACTGCTTTCGTGAACGCTTTAGACAGTGTTGGGCTGGCACCGGCTGTTTTGTTTCGTTCAATAAAATCCTTACTAAAACGACGTTCGAACCACAAAATAGCGATGATAATAACTGGTAAAATAACAGGTGCTGTAAACTCATCTAACTGGGCGTCCAGCAATAAGTCATAGCCGAACAGAACTACCGCCAGAATCGCAACATAGGGTAAAAAGTGTCCGAGATTGACAAGTGAAGGCTTTAAGGCAACGTTTGCCGATGTCAGTTTGATAGGGTCTTTTCTCGTAATCATAGCGAACACGGCAAATACCACCATACTCAAAAGAAATACTTTAAACCCCCAATGAAACAGTTCATCTGTCACCACTTCTTTATTTAAAATAGCGATGCCTACAACCAAAAGACAAGGCCTTAATACCACACCCGAACCAGTCATGGCTGTTACCGCTAAAGAAAGTTGTCTTCTTGTGCCTACACGCCTCATTTCTTGGTAAACAACAGCGCCCATGGCAATAATGATAATACCCGATGCACCAGTATAGGCTGTGGGGAATGCAAGCAAGGCGATAGCAACGAATGCAAGCATTTCGGGTGGTAAATGCCAAGGTTTTAAAATATCAAAGAGTTTTGCGCCTACCAGCGTCTCTTTTAGTAACATCCCAACGAGAATATATAAACCTATCGCTAAATGCAGGTTGGTCAATTGAAAGATCTGCGTAAAATAAATAGAAATACCAGGGAAATGCCCTTCTGCTAGAAAAAACTGTACACAAGCAGCAAGTAACATAATGCTATGGATAGGAATAGATAAAAGTGCTTTGCCTATAGAGCCTTCATGATCCAGATCTGGCTCGGGGTTTTTCAAGTACAGTAAGTTAATGCAGCATAAAACAAGCGCAGCAATAGCAAGAATGATTAATAGCTCAGGCTTATCTACAACCGTGCCTGAGTCGTATGAGCCCTTTATAAATAGTATTGTCGAAAGCCCTAAGCTTCCATTTCCTATGAACTGGCCTATATTAGAAACTTTATGATCCAAGCGGGAATGTATGGACCGAAACGCAATATGACTCTTTTTCCAGGTTGTTACGACAGCGGCAAACGCCAATAATAATATCAGTGTAAGCCGCTGATGCTCTATGGCAGAAAGACTAACCGATGCGAAAGTATGCTCAAAACTTCTAAATACCTTGACCCAAACGGTTAATTGCTCTTTATAAATGGCTGCCGCTTTATGCTGGCCTTCACATAATTGTTTTTGGCTTAAGAGTGAATTTCTGGCGGCGTCTCGGTCAAACTCAGTTTCAAATAAGTCAAAGTCTGCATTTTCAAGCTCATGCTCTTGTTCAATTTCGTCTAAGCGCTGCTCAATATCAAAATTAAGCTGGCAGTCGGCAAGGGGTTCTTCGCCGCGCAGAATAAAATAATCAGGCCAGAAATATGCCCCCATTTTAAGCATTTGGGCATGCATATTTTCACTTGTACCAGAAACAATGGTGACAAATAAAAGACATAAAATAATACCCGAAAAGAACTTCTGGGTATTATTCCTGACCGAAGATGATTCGCTAAATTCTGTTTTAGTTGACATAAATTGACGTCGTCATTGTTATTTTTGACTTCGAGTATATCGCCTTCGCTTATCGGACTTTTGCTATAAGCTCACAAAAGCAAAGGAAAACCTTACTCGTGGCTTTTTAAAGTAAAAACCGTCCACCACTCGCGACTAGAATGGTAATAATACCTAGGGATAAATTAATACCGACTAATCGTCGCATCGTATTAAGTCTATTGGCAGCATCTTCCCAATCAGAAATTGCAACCGCTATTTTTAAACGTTTAAATGCTGCAAAAAATAAATGACCAAATAATAAAAACATCACATAAGCCAGCCCTAACATAATATGCACATGCTTTCCTACACTAGCCATTCCACCATATAAGGCGATCATTCCATGGCCTGTGACCATTAACAGTAGAATCGAGAGCCAGACGAATACAAAAAACTGGCTAAACACGCGGCTCCATAAAGTCAACCTGACAGGCGGATCTAACAATTGGGCAGCAACAGGACGCAGGCACACATAAGCGAAGAACATTCCACCAACCCAGACAACAGCCGATAAAAGGTGTAGAGATAAAGCAACAGACATCATGATATTTTCTCTCAGGCAATTTAAAACGCGCAAACTATAGCGTTTATAAGCGAAGGGTTAAAGCCATAAATACCCGTGATTTAAAATAACTAATCGCTATACTCATTTTAAATGAGCTTGTGATGCCAAAAATTTACGACGCCATCCAAGACTTACTTCATATTAGAAAAAGCTATACCTTGCAGCAATTTTCAAAAATTGATAGCCTGCCAATCACACTCAAAAGCTTATGTGCAGACGCTATTATCACTAATAAAAACGAAGCTAAACTTAAATTTTATTTCATCGGTGCCCTTGTATGAAAAAACCCTCCCAAGCGATTTTGGCTACAATGCTATTATTATGTTCTGAGCTAATAAGCGCTAGTCCTGGGCATGGTGGCCATGATATTCCTACTGAAGACCTGCCATGGAATGCACCTTTTGTCGCTGCCGCAAAACAAAATCCGATCGCAGCGAATTCGGCATCAATTACAGAAGGTAGAAAGCTATATCGACAGCATTGTACTGACTGTCACGGAAAAAGCGGTGACACACCTTATCAAACAGGAAGCATAAAGCGTCAGCTAAATACCATCACCCCACATAGAGAAGCCGGTGATTTGGCGTGGAAAATATCAACAGGACGTGGAGATATGCCTCCCTTGAAAGAAACCCTTAACGACAACGCTATCTGGCATCTCGTTAACTATCTTCAACAAGGTTTCCCTTGAGCCTATTTTAAGCTCAACTAAGTTAATTGTTTATTGGTAGCATCAATATCTAAATTAAAATAGTCTACTAAGGTCTGACCTATAAATTGAGGCTTTTCCTGAATAACCCAGTGGGAGCCTTCATCAAGTTCAAGCAGTTCTCCATTCGCTAAAAATGCCAGACTCAATTGCCCCATACCTTGTGGACTAAATGAGTCATTTGGCGCTGCAATAAAAAGACCTGGAACAGAAATATTCATATCTACATCCAGTTCAAAGTTGGCGTTAGCCCGATACCAGGCTCCCATTGAGTTGATGGCACCATTTGTCGCCCATGCCGACCGAAATAGATTAATCTGTTTATCCGGGAACGTAGCAGGTAAAGATGTAGATCTAAGGTTTTTAACCAGTAAAAACCAGTTACCGAGCCTTCCTATATAACCAGGAATAATAGGGATACGTAAAAATGTTCGGTACCAACTAACTTTTTCTCCTTCACCACGATAATGAATATAGGCTTTTGGGTGTGGTTTGTTGATAATGACAAATTTTTCAATCATTTCAGGGTGAAGAATGAGTGTCCACCATGCTACAAGCCCGCCGAAATCATGACCTGCCAAGCAGGCTTTGTCATAGCCAAGCTTGTTTATTAAACCGGCAATATCCCCTGCTAATTTATCCAGCGTATAGTCTTTATAATCTGACGGTTTGTCAGAATCATTATAACCACGCTGGTCGGGTATAATAACGCGATAGCCAGCTTGCGCCAGCGCTACCATTGGCCCACGCCATGCATACCAGAATTCAGGATAGCCGTGCAGTAATATGACCGGCTTGCCATTTTCAGGGCCTGCGAATACAACATTTAAAGAGATATCACCAAGCCGTATCTGTTTGTTTTCAAGTGCTATGCCTAAGTCTTGCTGAGCAGCTGTAACGGAATTTCTTACTGGCTGGTTACCAGAGGCATAACCAAGCAAAATTAAAATCACGATACAAATTAGTACTATTCCAGAAATAATCATTCTTATTGATTCCTATAGTTAGAACGTCATCTACGACTCTGTTTGTGGCGAGCTTTCAGGCTTGGTCTTACGAAAAGGTTCAAGCAGTTGAGACATATAGTCCACTGGATAGTTGGGCTCGCTTGATATACCAAGGTCTTTCGTGCCAATCACCCGTTTTTTATCAAAATACACCGTACCTAATAAGTGATCGGTGAAGGTGGTGAATAAACCGAAGTTTACATCACCTTCTTTAGCTGTATTTAGATGATGAAAACGATGTACTTCATTCACGACCCAGATTTTTTTAAACGGTCCGGTGAAATAGGCGACGTTCGAATGCTGAAGTAATAACTGTAAAACCACGGCAACCACGAGCAGTATCAAGACTTCTTGGGGTACCCCCAGTAAGAGTAAGGGTGTCGTGCCACAAATGGTTTCAATCGTTTGGTGTAGAGGGTGCTTCATTAAACCATTAAAACCGTACATGCGTTTAATGCTATGATGAACCGCATGTAAGCGCCACAGAGCATCAATTCTATGACTGGCATAATGGGCTAAGGTAATCCCGATATCAGCAATAAAAACCGCTAAGACTACTTGCAACCAAAGCGGGCTGTGAATGGGCCATACAGCGGGTAAAGGGTTGATGATGGCAATGATGGGGACAACTAATAACCCCATTAAACTTAAACTTTCGTTCACCATGGCATGTATAAAATCTCGTTTACTATCGCCTTTAGCCAGATTGAAATTAGCATCATAAGGCAGCATTCTTTCTAAAATAAAGGCTAATGAAATAAACCCTGCTAATAGTACCAGCAGCCAAAGTTTGGAGTAGTCTTGTGAGACGAGGTAAATAGCGATCCCATTACCTATAAAGATGAAAAATGGTAGGTATAAAAGCCTAATTATAAATTTTGTCATAATGCCTTCCAGAACGGTTTCAAGAGGTTTAGTCATACCGAAAAATAATTTCAGTCATTGAAGGCATAGCTTATTGAAAAAAAGTGCTGAGGAATTGAATGAATCGGCTATTATCGAGAGAGGGTAAATTATCTTATTCGCATTTATATAACCGTGAATAAATTTTTAGGTATTCCTATTGCGGTGGGAATTCTTTACCTTTGTTTTGATGTTTTTATTAAGACCGCTGAATGGCAGTGCACTTAGTTTGCAGAATAAAACACTGTCAGTTAATCAACGTAAATATTCATCCCGGTAAGATAATGTCTCTACAGCAGAGTTATTAGCAATAGAAGCGAAGGTTTATGAACAATGACTGATTTATATGACGATACCTTGAGTGATGGTGCTGCAAACCGTTTAAATAGACGTTGCTTTTGCACAACATTGAATCGTACACAGCTTCACACATTTTTGAAGGCCGATACACTGAATCAAGATGTACTCGCAAGCCACCCACAATTATTTTCTAATACCAGTGCATTTATTTCGCCAGCACATGCAGAGCAAATGCGCCTCATCATTAGCGCAGTTACACGAGTCGTTAAACTACCTGGTTATTTGCAACGAGTATTGACGAGCGCACCTAAAATAGCGGCAAATGATGTGGGTACTGAAGGTGTTTTTATGGGTTACGACTTTCACATGAGTGAACAAGGCCCGAAAATCATCGAAATCAATACCAATGCGGGTGGTGCATTTTTAAATTCCGCACTGGTGAGCGCACAAACAGAATGTTGTCGTGCCGCTGGCGTACTCTTACCTACTCTGAAAACTCACCTTGAAGCAGAATTCATGGCTATGTTTTTACACGAGTGGACATTGCAACGCAAAGATAAACCCCTCAAGGTCATTGCTATCGTTGATGAAAATCCCCGACAACAATTTTTATATCCAGAATTCAAAATGGCGCAACGCTTGTTCGAACACCATGGTTTAAGCGCTGTGATTGCCGATCCAAGTGAGCTTGTATTTATCGATGGTGAACTTCGATATCAACAAAAGCTTGTTGATTTGGTTTATAACCGATTAACCGATTTTGCACTGGAGAAAAATGAAAGCAGTTCATTGCGCCGTGCTTTCGAAGCGAATGCCGTTGTTGTGACGCCTAATCCGCATCACCATGCGATCTATGCGGATAAACGCAACCTGATTATATTAAGTGATGAGAACGTATTAACTCAACTGGGCGCTAATGCAGAAGATATAGCTATTTTACAGGCCGGCATTCCATCTACAAAGAGCGTTACACCTGCAAATGCCGACGAACTATGGCAAGAACGCAAGCAACTCTTCTTCAAACCTGCTGCGGGCTTTGGTAGTCGTGCAGCATATCGTGGCGACAAACTCACCAAACGCGTGTGGAATGAAATTACACAAGGCGACAATTTACAAGGCCAGTATGTAGCACAAAAAATAGTCATACCTAGTGAGCGAGGAATTTTGGTGGATGGACAAGAAGCCAATCTAAAGATGGATATTCGCGCTTATGTTTATGCAGGTGAAATTCAATTATTGGCTGCGCGACTTTATCAGGGGCAAACAACTAATTTCAGAACCCAAGGTGGTGGTTTCGCTCCCGTTTTTATTGCTGAATAATGAGGCTCGGCCAATATTCATAAACTATGTCGTGCGAACATCTCAAAAACTATCGTTTAATAAAATTAATAATTTGCTTGATCAGGCTGATATAGGGTCTAGAAAATCTTTTATCAAAACTACTGTGCAAGTTATTATTTCCTGACGTCTGGTTTTTCTTATAGAATTCCTCAGCATATTTATGATTGATGTCTCCCCACACCAATGCCATTTCCCGTCTATTTTCCGGAGCTGTTAATTTTTCTGTATGATTGAAATTCAAAAACAAGGCGTTATTGATAGACACCCAAAGAGAAATAATACGAACGCCAAGAAAATTATCATTTTTAGCGCAAAGCACAGAAGGGATTAATAGTTTAGGAAATAAATAATGTAAATTATTTAACTCACCTAAGATAAACGCCATATTCCACGTTAAATATAAATTTTTCCACTCTTCACTCAGATTGATAACAGGCACAAAATTATCACCAACTAATGATGCGTAAAAATCACCTTTTGCATTTTCAGGATAAACCTGCCGCAAAAGATATTGTTCAGGGTGACAGCGTTTTAAGACATCTTCAGCCAAAACATGCGCAGCCAAGGCATTCTTGGAGAAACCCTTTTTATACTCTGTGGCCCCTGCTTCGTATATATTTATACGCAACCAGTCATGGCACATGCAATGACCTTTTTTACATAAGGGCAGCAAAAGCTTGTATTCGAGAAATGAAATTTTCTCTAGATCATATAATTCATTAATTGCTTTTTTTGTAACTTTAGCACCAGAAAGTTCTCTGCTGACGCGAAAATAAACCAAGGCCATATCTAAGGAAATCGCTTTGGCTGAACCAAAAAAGTTTAAAGACCCAGGGAAGGTTTTTAAGAAGGTTTTAAATTTATGTTCCCGATCAATGCCGATCTCTTTTTCTTTTAGATGAACATGTTCGACATACTCATCGTAAAACACCGTGCTATTACACATTGCTGCAGTGATGGCTTCCAGAATAAAAGCAATATGGACGGACTTAGTTATATAGTCAGATTTGGTTAACCATTTTTTAGTTAATGCAATATTCAAAAATTCAATGATCGCCGGCCCATTATGAACAAGCCCCCACTTAATATTTGAAATCATTGGCCCAAGCGCTTGGGCTTGTGAACTTATTTCCTTAAAAAATAGCGTCATGGGCAAATAAGATGTTTGAAAATCATCTAATTTGATTTCAGTCAGGATCTCACGAATCATTGAAACATCTGTGTTCATCTCGTACGACAGATCTAATTGACGAATAACATCATCTATCACCTGCTCTGACTGCTCTGCATTCAGTTTCATTATATCCGTGCCCTGATAGTCGAGATTGGAAGTGCCTGGGTCTAACGTTTATGATTTTTTCAATGTTTATAAATTTAATTTGAAAGTAACACTAGCTTATTTGGCAACTCATTTTAATCTGAGGTGGCCGGATAATGTTCTGCTAATAGTTTTCCGCACGCTTGCATACACTCTTGAAAACCCTCATGCACCTGATTATTTTTAATGCATTGCACAAAATCTAAAACTATGGCCAACGACACAAAAACCATACCAAAATAAAAACCCCGAATTGCCATAACAAGACGGCATTTAAGTGCCCCCAATAGTGGGTAAATACAAGCAAAAAGGGGATGGTTGTTGAATCTTAGCCCTGCTTCTCTCTATTTCGCTCCTGATATTGAATGACCAAACTATAGAGTACAGGTAATACTAATAAGTTAAGTAAAAGTACTGTCAGCATTCCCCCCAGCATCGGTGCAGCAATCCGGTGTGTAACATCAGAGCCCGTTGCACTGCTTAACATAATAGGGACCAAACCGACCATCGTTGAAATAGCTGTCATCGCCACAGGACGAACTCGCTTAGAGGTTGCAAAAACGGTTGCTTGCTTAATTTCAGAAAGGGTCAAGGCTGTTTTAGATGCTGCGCGTCGTTTAGCAATTTCAGTATCTATAAAACTTAATACCAGCACCCCGATTTCCGCTGCCATGCCAGCTAATGCGATAAACCCTACGGCGACAGCGACAGATATATTATAACCATAGGAATAAACCAACCAAATTCCACCCACTAAACCAAATGGAATAGATAACATCACCACAAGGGGTTCAATTATATTTCTAAAGTTAAAATATAAGAGCAGAAAAATAATCAACAAGGTAACGGGTGCCACAATTCTTAAACGTGCTGCAGCACGTTCCATATATTCAAATTGTCCAGACCAGCTCACCGTATACCCGGCAGGAATAGTGACCTGATCTTCTAAAGCTTGCTTGGCTTTCACCACATAACCGCCAATATCCGTGGTAGAGATATCAACATAAATCCATGCATTTGGCCTAGCATCTTCACTTTTTATTACTGGGGCACCACGTGTATATTTTAATTCAGCAACCATCGCTAAAGGGATCTGACTACCGGTTGGCGTCGGGATTAATACCCGGCTTAATGCTTCCATATCTCCACGGAGTGATCTTGGGTAGCGTAAATTAACAGGGTAACGTTCTAAACCTTCGACCGTTTGCGTAATATTCATTCCCCCTATAGCACTTTGAATAACATCCTGAACAGCGCCCACGGTTAAGCCGTAACGAGAGGCTTTTTCCCGATCAACATCAAAATCCAGATAATAACCGCCAACAGCTCTATCACCAAAAGCTGAGGTAGTTTCTGGCAAACTCTTCATCGCTTGTTCAATATCAAGTGACACTTTTTGAAGTACGTTCAAATCCGGCCCTGACACTTTAATGCCAATGGGGGTTTTTATACCGGTAGACAACATATCAATTCGGGTTTTTATTGGCATTGTCCATGCATTTGCCACACCCGGGAATTGAATTTTCTTATCCATTTCTTTCATTAATTCAGCCGTGGTTTTATCCGGGTCTGGCCATTTATCTTTAGTTTTTAAGCGTATTGTCGTCTCCATCATGGACAACGACGCCGCATCAGTGGCTGATTCTGCACGACCTACTTTGCCAAACACATGGTGCACTTCAGGAAAGGTTTTTAATATTTTATCTGTCTGCTGAAGTAATTCTTTTGCTTTGGTAATCGAGATCCCTGGAAAGGTGGTTGGCATGTAAAGAATGTCACCTTCATCTAAGGGAGGCATAAATTCACTGCCTAATCTGGAATATGGATAATACGTTGCAGCTAATAACACCGCAGCTAAAACAAGGGTGACACCTCGCCACTTCATCGCCAAACTTAAAACGGGCAAGTGAATCCTGTGTAACAGGCGGTTAATGGGGTTTTTTTCTTCGGGCATAATTTTACCGCGAAGGAAATACCCCATCATCACCGGTACTAATGTGATCGCTAGAATCGCAGAGGCCGCCATAGCATACGTTGCGGTAAATGCTAAAGGGCTAAACAAACGGCCTTCTTGTGCCTGCATAGTAAAAATAGGCAAGAACGAGACGGTAATGACCAACAAAGAGAAAAATAAGGCGGGGCCTACTTCACGACTAGACTCGCCAATCACGGTCCAACGCTCTTCATTATTTAATTCACGACCTAGTTTATCACGTGCTTTTGCCAGACAAGTGTGGGCATTTTCAACCATCACAATCGCGCCATCGACCATGGTGCCGATGGTAATCGCAATCCCCCCTAATGACATGATATTTGCATTCAAACCTTGAAAACGCATGACAATAAAAGCCATCAATATACCTAAAGGCAAGGTGATAATAGCGACAAATGCTGAGCGAGCATGTAGTAAAAATAAAATCACCACTAAACTTACGATCACAAGCTCTTGTAATAATGAGCTATTCAAGCTGTCTACCGCGCGCTCTATCAAGTCGCCTCGATCATAGACAGGCACAATTTCAACCCCGTCTGGCAAACCTTTTTTTAATTCTTCTAATTTAGCTCTAACGGCTTGTATTGTGGCTAATGCATTTTCACCAAAACGCATAATAACAACACCACCGGCAACTTCTCCTTCACCATTTAATTCAACAATACCCCGGCGTAACTCCGGCCCTAAATGCACATGAGCTACATCCTTCAAACGAATGGGGGTGCCATCACTATCCACACCGACAGGTATTGTATTCAGGTCATCAATTGACTGAATATAACCTCGACTACGAACCATATACTCAGTTTCAGCTACTTCAATTAACCGCCCTCCAACATCCTTATTAGACTGTTTAATGGCCATTTTGACCTTATCCAGAGAAATGTTGTAGCGAAGCAAGACATTTGGGTCAACTTCAACCTGATATTGCTTAACATAGCCGCCAACAGAGGCGACTTCAGAAACCCCTTGAACAGTTTGTAATGGATAACGTAAATACCAATCTTGCAAAGAACGCAGTTGCGCAAGGTCATGCTGCCCTGTTTTATCAACTAAAGCGTATTCATATACCCAGCCAACCCCTGTCGCATCAGGGCCAAGTGTAGGCGTGATGCCCTGAGGCAAGCGACCACTTACATAGTTTAATGATTCCAACACCCGGGATCTTGCCCAATACATATCCGTATTATCTTCAAAAATAATATACACAAACGAAAAACCAAAAAAAGAGTAGCCTCTTACCACTTTAGTATTCGGAACAGCCAGCATAGACGTCGTGAGCGGGTAAGTAACCTGATCCTCAACAACTTGGGGAGACTGCCCTGGAAACTCTGTAAAAATAATAACTTGCACGTCAGATAAATCTGGAATCGCATCTAAAGGGGCATTTTTGTAGGCGAAAATACCCACTAAAGTAATAATAGCTGTGGCGATCAATACCATAAAACGATCACGTAAAGAGGCATTAATAATGGCATTAATCATCTGACTTTTCCTTTACTGGCGCGGATGCTTTATCCTTTAAAACTTGCATCATTTTGGCTGTTGCTTCACTTAAACTGGACTCTGAATCAACCAAAAACTGCGATGATGTGACCACTTCATCGCCCGCTTTTAAGCCTTCAAGGATTGAAGTTTTCCCTTCAGACTCAATACCAATAGTCACTTGTCTAGGCTCAAACTTTCCAGGTGCTGTTACAACAAAAACCTGTGGGAATTGACCCGATCGAATAACCGCCTCAGAAGGCACAACAATAGCTTTACTTTGTGTATCCGCAAGAATATTCACTTCTGCAAACATATCAGGTCGAAGCAGTAGCTCTTTATTATCAAAAATAATCCTGACTTTCGTGGTTCTTGTTTTCTGCTCCGCATAGGGATAAATATAAGCAAGTGAACCTTTAAACGTTCTTCCAGGTACACTGGTCAGTGTCATTTCGACTTGGTCACCTTTTTTAATCCAGGGTAATTCATATTCATATACATCGGCATAAACCCAAACCTGGCTTAGATCAACCACCATATACAGTTCAGTTTTAGGTGTTACAAACTGCCCTTTTCGAGAGCCGATACGTACGACCGTTCCAGATACGGGGGTGTGAATATGAAGATTTTTTTTAATTTTTCGGGTTTTTTCGAGCTCGACTATTTGATGCTCAGGTACATCAAGTAAACGCAAACGTTCACGTGAACTTTCCAGCAAGTCTTCTGCCCCGCGCTTGATCTCATCAAACTGGCTTTCTTTCAATGCTGCTACATTGTTTAACGCTAACAAATACTCTTGTTGGGTTGAAACCAGTTTCGGCGAATAAATACTCAGTAAAATATCATTCTTTTCAACTGTCTCACCGGTTTTATCCACCCTTAAATTTTCTATCCAGCCTTCAACTTTCGAATGTAAACGCGCCATTCGTTCTTCATCAAAATCTACTCGACCTACTGCCCTGACTGTTCGACTTAACTCGACTTCTGTTGCAATTGACGTTCTGACGCCAATATTCTGAACCATTGCAGGGTCAATCTTGACCATACCAGGATTATCAGTGCTTGCATTTTTATCGGCATAAACCGGGACATAATCCATGCCCATCGCATCTTTAGCGGGTGTAGGGGACGTTACTGTCGGGTTCATTGAATTGCGATAAAATAAAATTTCATCTTGGTTTGCGTTTACACTTTCCTCTGCATAAACAGGGACATAATCCATCCCCATCGCATCTTTAGCGGGTGTAGGGGACGTCACTGCGGGGTTCATTGAATTGCGATAAAATAATGGTTTAGCCTTAACTACGTCTTCTACTGCTGTTTTGTCTGGGGTATTTTCGGCCGACCAATTGCCAAAAAAAATGCCTAAAGCCAACATACTGATTGCCGT
>TARA_R110002072_G_scaffold271038_1_pt1 | contig 21213 bp, 22 predicted proteins | sample TARA_R110002072 | Tara Oceans TARA_R110002072 (sample SAMEA4397118) | marine metagenome | biome: Polar Biome; feature: [SRF] surface water layer (ENVO:00010504); material: water (ENVO:00002006), including particulate matter (ENVO:01000060) such as... | depth 5 m | reverse complement strand
GCACACCCGCCGGTCCGATGCGAAGCATTGCCTCGCGTTGAACCGATTCGGTTCGTCAGTATTCTTCCGGCAGCAGGAAGGTCGTGACGGAGCGGTCGTGTTCGGTGATGACCCAGAACTTCGTTCCGTTCTCAGTGCGGTACGAAGAGAACAACCGATGGCCTTCCTCAAGGGCCAGATCGTTTGCCCATTGGTCTTCCTGACACACGTCGCCCCAGTCGCCATTGAGATGGCGACACAGGAAACAAAGAACGTCTTCCGGTGAGAGTTCGTTCAATGCTCCTGGTGTGATCACGACTCTGCCGAGTCGGAATCGTCCTGTGGTTACGATGGTTTTCATGGCATGCTCCTCCGTGAGTGCCGACGGACCTGCAGTCCGCCGGCAGGTTACTAATCCCTTATTCGTTCACCGTCTGCCTGGGAGCCGAAGCCTCGTATTCCCAGATCCAGGCGTATGCCATGTCCATCCCTTTGGCGACGATTGGCAGGTCATCGTGGCCGAAGCTCGTGCTGTTGCCCGTGCGTTCGGCTGACTTCCAGAACCGTGTTACCGTGACACTGAACCAAACGCTGCCCTGTTCGGTAACGTTCCTCCAGATGGCCACACGGATGCGTCCCATGGCGATTTCATGAATCGGTTTTTCATTGTCCATAAGCATTCCTCTTGTTGTTTAATGTGCAGCCAACGCGCAGGCTTCCCTGTCCACGTAGCTGCGATTCATAGGTGCGATGCGTCCCCGCATCGCGTTACTCCACTGACTCGCTTTCACGAGTCTGCCCGCCTGAAACCACGTTTCGATACATGTCGAAACCGGACACAGGCCTGCATTTGCCGGGTATTGCCTTCGCAGATACGGCCAGCCCGTACGCATCCCTGACGTGACACATGGCTCTGGGCATCAGCACCAGACAGGTCACGCACAAACAGAACACGAGCGAGTACACACCAATGCGAATGGCCAGAGCCGTCACGGCAATCGCCCGCACACTCCACACCCATGTGACAACCACACAGGCAATCAGCAGCGTGCAGGTGACATACACAAAGGTGCGAAGACGCACTGCGAAAGCAGGTTTGACGATCACCTCAATCACCAGCCATTTCAGGTCGGCGATTGCGCAATCAATCACTGAACCGAGAAGCATCCCGGTGAAGGACAACACGCGGATTACCCAACGAATCGCACGTTTTGTCCCGACGGTGAATCGGGTCATGTTGAACATGTCCATTTCCTCCTGTTGACGACGCCGGCCCGTGCCGGTCGCCGTTCGACTCACGAATCGCAGTTGCGATCCGTCAGACGACGGAGGTCACCGTTGCCCGTTGTTAATACTGGTCTCGGGCAGAGACCGTTTTCCAAACCCTTCAGGGATGGGAATGGTGATTGGACCTTGCGGCCATGCTCGAAGTTGTCGATCCTGGTTGAACCTGCCGGTGTTACCCGGAGAACCACAGCCGTACGGATCACCTCCCGGTGACCGCAGTTTCCGCAGGCGGAGCACAATGGCTCGACATCAGCGATTTCAGAGGGTCGAACATGGAAGCCCCCTCTTACCCGCCGGCTGCGGGATTTCGCGGTTCAGTAGACGCTCATATTATTTCCGAGCGCAAGTCCGAGCTTGACTGTTCGCCGTGTCGATCGTACGTTCACCCGTTCTGAAAGCTTCTGACGACACTCTCGGTACTACCCCGCCGACTGAAAAATCCAGATACCCCGCGTCCGGGCAATCCGATACTCCCTCACGCGGCAGAATTCAAAGTTAGGTGCTTCGGGTGCAAATACTTGACAAATGGGCTGACCGGATCTATTCCGAGACTGACGTTAGCCGCAGCGTCGCCACGTCGAGCGCAGGCGTCATCGGGCTCATCATCTATCTCAAGACTTCCGACTGGGGCATAGCTGCTTTCACTTTTCTCATCGTTTTTCCGATCGTCCGCCTTCTTGCTGCCTCCAAGCATGAGCGCCTCAAGCAAGCATCGGATCGCCAACGGCAAGTCGAACAAGCGGATGAGCTTTACGGTTCGCTCAGCCCAGAAGAACAAGCGCTCGTTGATCTTTTCGTCGAAAATCGCGGATGTGTCATGACTTGGGGGCGGTTCAATCGATCCGACGTCTCTAGCTCGGCAGTTGAGACTTTGATCCAGCGCGAACTCCTGTCGACGTCGGTAACTGCGGACGGGATGACCGAGACATTCGTGCTCGACGTGAGCCTTTTCGATGCAGGAGTCCGCCGTTCGGCCAGTGCGGCAGCACCTACCCACCGGCTGCAATTGACCGGCGACGCGTGCGGACTAGAGTCTGGAGTTGTCGATGAGCCACCCGCGCGGGCGCTCGGCAACTGAGCTTTCTTCGTTAGTCTCTTCAAGGGGTAAACTATGGGTCTCAGTGAATGGCCGAAATCTTGGCAGCAATCTGACGCCGAAAGATCCGCTTCCCAATCGAGCGATTCACAAATCCTCGATGATATCCTTAACGAGCGATTCTATGGACCAGAGTTGACAGTTCACGCCTTCTGGACTCGCGTATGTCGCGTTCGCGGCGAGAATTACGACATGGTTCCGGATTCTGTCTGGGAGCGAATCTGCCGCAAGCGCGGTTACGCTATGTCTGGCCGATAAGCTCCTACCACCAGGATACCAAAATGGATGACTATGATGTCGCAATGCCGTTGATCACTTTCAATGTGGTCTATAAAGCCAAAGATAAGAGTGACGATAAGACGTTTGATATGAAATCTGTGGCCCTACCGCGTGTTGGCGAGCTTCTAAAACCACAAGCCGGGGCATCACTCGTTGTCGTGTCTCACATTATTCACAATCCGGTCTCGCACCCTGAGCTTGGCCACTTACTGTCGCCAACTGTAGTTGTCAAAGATATTCCCTCACCGCAACAGGCGTAACTCTGCCCACTAATATCGCATTTTCCAGCACATTGTGCTTCAAGTTGTCCCAGACAGATTGAAGTAACTTATCAGTAAATGGGTACATTGAATTGATTGCGTAGCCTAACTCGGGTAAGCGGCCATTGCTGACGGCCATCCTTCGGAAATCTGACCGAATGAGAGTACACGAACGCGGCAGGTCAACGCGTCGACGATTTCGAGATCACGGTCGGTCCAGGTGCGGCGCATCATGATTCGTCCCCCTTGCCGTCAAGTTCGTCTGCGTTGTTAAACGGATGATCGGCGAGGTAACGGTCGAACAGACCGAGGGATCCGGTATTCGAATCGTCGATCGTCTCGTGGGTGATTGTCGAAGGTCGAACGAGTTCTGGCTTCTGCCGGAGCGGCGTTCGCACGTTGGGCACCCACTCATCCGGCTTGAAGGTGCCATGCTCGCCTGTCGGCCAGGGTGAATCCCGTCGCCGCTCGTACTCTTCTCTGGTGATGTGGAAGTCCGATTCCACGACGAGCGGCAGTCCACCGTACTGGCTGTATCCGGCTCCGCGTGTCAATTGAATGATGCTCTTGCGGTCATCGTCAGTGACCAGTTTGATGTCATTTTTCGTCAGGCGTGGCCCGATGAATTCCTTGTCACTCTTACTGAAACTTTCTCGCTGCCGGCCCTGACTGTCTGTTGATGTCTGCATGGACCAGCCTCCCAGATGATCCACACATTCGCCGCTGCCATTCATCAGGCGGTCCCAGCCACTCCGAACCAGCGCCGATAGCGGCAGTTGGAGTCGATCACGATGTCCAGCCCGGACTTTCTCAGATCGGCGATCGACTGATTCGCCAGCGTCACGCCGACGCCCATGCTGCGACTCAGCTGGAGCAGGTAATCGAGATTGCTGGTGGCGATCCGCTGGAACTCATCGATGATGAGATAAACCTGCTTGTCGCGACTGGACAGTTTCGCCGTGGTTAAGAGCATGTAGACAGCGAGCCGGGCGATGTGCGGTGCAACGCCCGGGCCGAGCGTGCTTGACAGGTGGAAGTAGTGAATCTCCGGTTGCTGAAATAGTCCGGCGGGGTCCATGATTTCCGCGATGACATCGTCAGAGGGCGTGTTTCCGGCTGAGACGTTGAGCGGACTGACATTCGCCAGCTGATCAACGATCCTCCGCACATGACTGCCATCGGATTGAATGGAGTCGTCGAGGCCGACTGACTTCGGGCGTTTGAGGGCAAACCGCATTCGATCGGCGAGATCGGCAAAGCTCCGAACTTCGGGGAAGTGTTTCAACACGGCATACACGAAGGCCGTGTTCGCCGTGCTGTAGTGCCCTTCGCCATAGCCCGTTCCGTAGAGCAGGCCGAGTGCCGCACAAACGATGTCAGCCTGCTGGTCGACGGTGAGTCGGGGCCAGCATTCAAAAAGGAACGGGTTGAAGGCGAATGTCGCATCGTCCCGTAATGTCGTGAAGTAACGAACCGGAACCGGCTGCCCCGTCTGAAGACTGACGCTGTCGGCCGACTTCTTCAACGAGGCGAGCAGTTCGTGCGAATCGCCCTTCATGTCGATCATGACCAGGCTGCTGTTGCAGTCAGACAGGAGCTGTTCGGCCAGTGGTATGATGCCACGAGCGGTCTTTCCCACGCCTGTGTCACCGGCAATATGGACAGGGGTATGAAAGACAGAACGTGGAATGCACACGGGCGATCCGTTGCATGCTACGTGGCCCTGATAAATGCTGCCCTGCACGTGAGGATTTGGTGACTGGGAGATCTGATTCATCAGCGCCTGCCATTCAGTCGGCGCGACTTTCTTCTGTGCGGCGAATCGATAGTGGCCGAATACCGGCAGTCCCACGACGAAAATTGTCGTCAGCAGAAGAACAATGGGTGCTGAAACAAACAGCAAAGCAAGCAGCGTAAAGTTCAACACGAGTAGCTGGGGTGACAGTGACGAGAACCAGTCCACAACAGGTTTGAACGATCCGCTCGTCATGACGATGAGCGGGATGGACAGCGTCGTTCGAACGGCGAGGAATCCTGCGAGGGATGAAGCGTGAAGCAGGTATTGCGTTCTCGCGTGAAGGTCTCCACTCGGACTCTGCAGAATTCCCGGTGACGGGTCGTTGCCGACGTTGTAGGCACACCACCAGCGAAGGGCCGACCAGAAACCCCGCATGATGGCCGCAAGTGATTCGCCTCTGACAAAGACGACTCCAAGGACCAGAAACAGGGTCAGCATCATGCAGGGAGCCAGCAAACCTGGCAGGCAGATTCCGATGGCGATGGGACACAGCAGCGTGGAGCTGGCGAGCGTTTGCCAGCCGGCCAGGTTGCGACACCGCCATGCAAGGTCGCGGTCCATTGGCGACGCCGTCGCGAGGAATACATAGTTTCTGGCGATCTCACGACCGAGTAACGCCATCGCCAGCAGCGGGACAGCCAGTTCGAAGTGCCACGGTAACCGTGCATCGAACCAGTTGAGCAGTAGAAGCGACAGCGCAGCGATGACCGTCGTTCTAATGATGTCAGAAGACATCAGTCGCCGCGCAAAGAGTGCAGCAATGACAAACACGAGTGGGTACTGGAAAATCCACACTCCGGCGAAAAGATCAATGCAACCGACCGCCTGTCCGATCACGCTCGCAACGCAGACGCGGCCGATCACGTTCCGGACGGCTTCCCGCGCCATCGCATGATCCGGCTCGTTGTGCGCGAACTCGAAACCCATCGGTTCGACCGGAAGGCGATCCGACTGGATTGGGTTACCTGGTGATTGATGATAGACAGGTCGTGGCATGAGTCGTCATTTCAGGATGTCCGCGATGATCGCGGTAACTGGTTCAGTGACCTCGGAGCTGAAGAAAACTCAGACGTGAGACTGCAGCCAGATGGATGCGAACCTGATCCGACCAGCCCAGTGCCTCGAACGCCGCTGAAATCAGGCGGGCCTTGTCGTCGGTGGTGGTGAGAATCACGATCTGAAACCTGCCGGCTGCTGCCAGTTCGGTCAGTTCGGGAATCGACAGCCGGGCCGAAACGTCGGCGGCTGTTTTGCGGGCGACGTGTTGAGGTGATCCCCCTAAATCAACACGCACCAGATCCAGCCGACCACTTTCACCAACGCAGTACGGTGTGCGGGTCAGTTCGTCCGGCAGCCACGGCATGTACGCGGCAAGCTCATCGGATGTCATTCGCCGACATGCCTGCTTGCCGTGTGTGGCATAAATCAGAACGGCGTAGTCGATGGGCAGCGCCTGTGGGCCAAGTGGTTCCGTCCTCCGTGACGGAACGCCGAACTGCCGGACCGCTTCGGGACCGGCAGTGAAGTACGTTTCCGGTGGAACCAGCGGATATCGTCGGAGCAGGCCTCGCCGGCAGAGACGAGCCGTGACTTTCGTTACCGCGTTCATCGATTGTTCCGGGAACAGAGTCCGATGCAGGACGGCGTTGGTGGTCAACCGGTATCGAAGAATATGGTCGAGAATGGCTTTGTCTCGTTTTCTGATAATGACTGGCATCGATCCCTCACCAGATTTGATAGGGCAAGCCGCGCATCGCGGCGTCGTCATGAAACTCTTCAATCCGCTTCGGCCCGTAGCTGCCACCAAATTCGATCATCATGGCCGGCTGCATGTCGCGACTGATCAGCACAGCATCCGGCAGTGTTTCACCGCGTCGTTCAGGAGCGATCCGATCTTCTCCCTGCCATGCAGCAGCGAGGTGTGGGGCGTAGAGATGAAACCACAACCAGACGGCTGCCACGCCCAGGTCATGCGTGACCTGCGTCGAGATCTGGTTGTGATGTGGTCGACCGCCGAAATGCTCGACCGTGTTTTCGGCTGCCAGATACACGACGGTCTGCCGCAGGGCCTGATATTTCCACCGGCTCTTCAATCGGAACGAAATCTGTCCGGCATTCGGCTCCCGATCGCCGGGCTGCCATTCAAAGACCGGACCGGTCAATTCCGGTAACGGCTGAGCGGGCGTGATCTGCCGGTAAACCAGACCGGCTGTGACAAGTCGCCGTAGCCGTCGTCGCGCGTTGGCAATGTGTCCGAACCAGATGGCGTCAGCGATCTGGCGCAGTCCGAACAGCCGCACTTTCAGACTCAGAGCCTGCAGGACGACAACGTCGCGTCTGGTGAGTCTTAGAGAAGGGGGCATTCGTTCCCGCTTTCACTGGAGTTCTGATTGGCTTCGACTTCGTTCTTCGTCCGCTTCTTTCTCCGTGGTTTCGAGGAAGTTGCTTCCACGTCCGGCAATCCACGCGGCGTCATCGCAAGGCCGTCCGTCAGCCGACCTTCTTCCGGCGAGACGTTTCCGATCACCATCGGAGACATCTGCAATGGATCATCCAGGGAGACTTTGCCCGCCTGCTGCCGAATCATGGCCGCCAGGTGCGGCTTGCCCGCGTCTTCATAGCGGCGGGCCTGTTCTTCCATCTGGTTGTGATGCTCGGCATGACCGAGGATCATCATTTTCTGAAGAGCGGACGCGTAGAACGCTCCGACAATCGGCACGAATCGTTCGGCCAGCCGATCTACAAACCACTGCACACTTCGTTGCAACATGAAACCAGTCCTTTCGGCGTCGCGTTGGAGATCAGATTTCGGGTCGGTAAACTGAATACCGGAATGTCCGTTGAATCCGAGTGCGTGCGATTAGATCGAGACCGAAAAACAGGCTCCATACAATCCGGTTCAACCTGGTTCAGTGAGAGACATTTTCTGGAAATTCGTGCCGCTTCGTGGTTTCGATCAAGGCCGTCGCTATGGCGATCAGGGATAAATCCGGGAATGTGAAACTGGATGTGGCAGAGATTTCACGCCGCTGCCTGGACCTTGGCTGGACGCACGAGAAACTGGCTCACAAAGCCGAGGTCAGCACTGGCACAATTAACAATGTCCTCAGCAAGGGACTTGCAGCGTCTTTAAGAACGGCTCATGGAATCCGGCAGGCACTTGGCGTGGAGAGTCTCGAATCTCTGCTGGAATCAGACGCCACTGACGCCGCCGACGTGTCTGCTTCGGACGTGATGACGGTGCATGAGTATCGGGTCACCGACGTCATGACAGAGTGGATCGAAGCGTCCAACGGACTGCGATTTCAAATCTGTCGAATGCGGCACCTTGAACTGGATGATCTGGCTCGCGGCAAACGCTACGACCTGAGTCGGCTTTCCACTGAAGAAGAACAGCGGTGTGTGACGTGGATGAAACGTCACCCGAAAGTCTGCCGGGCCGTGAAGTATCACCCCAATGTCATTACGAATGAAACGGTATTCCGGGATCCACGGGAACCGTACTACTGGGTGATTGATGAATGGGTGGAAGGTGAACCGCTAAGTTCACGGCTGCGCTCAGACACGTTTTCGCGACGGCAATCACAGCAACTGTTACTCGGCATTGCAGAGGGACTTGCGGCAATTCACACGCTGGGCGTCATCCGTCGTGAGCTGACACCGGCATCAATTCTGATCCGGTCCGGCGACGGATCGGCTGTCCTGACGGAATTCGAACTGAGCAAGCTGGTGGATCACGGCCTGACCGTTGCTCCGGATGAATGGCCGGCTGATGAGTATCGGGCGCCGGAAGCGGATTCGGACGATGTCGATCACCGGGCCGACATCTACAGCTGGGCTCGTGTAGCACTTCACATCCTCAGTGGTGACTTGCCGTCCCGGACGAAGCACGCAGCAACTATGCGGAAACTCAAGTTACCCCCATCGCTCGCGGAAGTATTGAAAACATCATTGTCTGCATCACGGCGGTCTCGACCGGGTGATTTTCAGCCGGTCATTGCCGCACTTCGAAAATGGAAGGTGCGGTAGCGCCCATGGTCACTCGAAACAAAGGTGAAGCCGAACCGGTTCGAGCGTCCCGACTCAAAGTCGAAAATGGGGACTTCATCAGTGCTTCCAGTGTGGCCAATGTCGTGTACTGCAAACGAGCTGGCCTGCTGGCCGCCGAATCAAAGGATGTGAACCGGCGTGACGACATGCCCGTTCTGGATTTACTTCCAGTCTATGAACTTGAGGACATCAGAGACTCGATCGCCCAAAGATGGCGGCGGCTTCTGTGCGGTCTGGGTGCTCTGATTGTTACTGCCACGATTTGCTCGTCGCTGGCTGCTTTCGACAGTTTCCAATACGCCCGTTCCACCGCTCTGCTACTTTTCATCGTGATGATCGCGCTCGTTCCATTTCTCTTATCGACGACGAGCTGCCTCAACGAACTCATCCGTCGGCTACGGGCGGCCGATCTTGGAACCAGGCGTGAACCCGATCCGGCGGCGACTGACACCACGCCGGTGTTCTGGTGGGATCTCTGGAAGTCTGGATTTGTATCGCAACGCTGCGATCGTCTGGCAGACAATAACTGGAAGCTCGACGGGAGTCCGTTTCGCGTGCTGCAACGAGATTCGTGGGCGATTCCGGTATTCCGGACAAGGTCCGTCCATGATTACCCGAAGCCTCAGCATCTTGTACGGATTATGGCCTACTGCCATCTGGTCGAATCCCAGATAGGGGCTGACGTTCCCTACGGGATTATTCTTTACGGGGACACGATGCGAGGTATCGCCGTACCGAATCATCCTCGCTACCGGAAGCCGTTCCACGACGCACTGGAGGAACTGCGCCGGCTCGTCACCATTGCAGATGGTGGTGGGCCTCCACCCTATCCCGGAAGTCCCGACGCTTGCGCGTCGTGCCCATTCGGAAAACCCCGACTGCTTTCTGAGGGCAAACCAACGTTGCGAGATGGCAAGCGTCTTGAGCCCCACGTGCTTGTGCCAACGAACGGAAGGAAGAGAAAGTACCACTGCGATTGCGGTGATCGCTTTGAATGGAGTCCCGAACATCAATTGAGTAAAGGACTTAAATTGCACGACTTGAAGCGTAAAGGTTAGAGCACACCACTGCCGCTGCGTTCTCCGTCAAGCCAGTCGATGACACGGAGAAATCCTCGACTGATCCATCCTCGCTGTGGCTTCTGCTGGAACTGTGAGTGAATCTCGTTCCATTCATTGAGCCATTCGTCGGCCGTGCGGTGACGGTTGTCGGCGTCGAGCGCCAGACCCCGGCAAATCAGCTGGTCAATTCGTTGCCAGTGAGCCCTGGCAATCCGCTCTGCGTCTGGACTCAGCTCACTGGGTGGCACGAGAGTTGACTCCATTTCGTCGCGGTGTTGCGGGAGTCCCGCGCTTCCGCCCAGTCCGTCATACGGGATGGTTCCGGTCAGCATCTGGTAGCAAACAGCGCAGAGTGAAAAATAATCGGCACGCGAACTGACATAATCATCGCATCGCAGGACTTCGGGTGCGGCATACGAGCCAGTGAGTCCGTCACCAGCTCCGCGCTGTTTCGTTCGAACGACTTGCCACGCGCTCCCGTAATCGATGAGTGCCAGGCGTGTCGGATTTGGAGTCAGAATCAGATTAGCGGGTTTGACGTCAGCGTGAATGATTCCTCGATGTCGGTGCAGATGAGCAAGACCGTGAGCCAGGCCGCGGACCAGGCGAATGACTTCGGGTGTTCCCATCGGTCGCATTTGGCGCTCTCTAATTCGATTGAGCCTGCTGCGAAGATTGTCACCGTCCACCCAGTTCAAAACGACGAAAACACCATTGTCCTTTTTCTGGTAGTCGCGAATCTGCGGAAGTTCCTGATTGCCGGTATTCAGCTCTTGCAGCAGTCGAATTCGTTCAACGGTTTCCCGCGACGAAGGCAGGACATGCAGCACGGCAAACAGTCCGCCAGGACCGGCGTGCGGATCGAAGACTTTGAACCGTTGACGTTCCGGATGGCTCAGTTTCTCAATGGCAAGATAGGTCCGTTGATGAATCCGATACCGTTCGATCACGGGATAGTGCCGGCCACGAATTCGGACGGAATCTCCTGGCACTTAGTGATCCCCTGACATCGCAATGACGGTCCCAAATCAGCCTCGACAGAATGCCACAAGCGTAACAGGGTGACAACGTGTTCGTCACGAGACACGATCAGCAAACACGTGCCGATTCGGATCGCACTCAAGTACCGTGACAGCAACAGATTCTGATGGCAGAGCACCGGCATGTGAAAGGGTCAGGTCGCTGCCGGCCTCATGTTCCACCTGTTGGCCTGTGCCGTCACAGAACTGTGGGCCGCAAAATCAGTCTGTATGGCACCGCGACCGTTCAGGTCGCGGTAGACCGCCGGAGCGTTCAGCGGAGGCGGAAGGGAACGCAACCGGCCCCAGCCGGTTCGTTCCAGGGCGAGCGGCCCAGCGAGCCTGCGGGCGTTCAGCCCGCCCGTACCGTCGGCCCCGGCCGACGTGCGGCAGCCCGTTCAGGGCGGTGAGCGTTCAGCGAACCTGAAGAGATGGCGGCCAGGGGCGGAGCCCGTCGTCCGTAAAGGGGTGGCAGCCGAGCGTCTTCCGCGACGCGGAAACAGCAAGGCGCGGGTGGGTGAGCTGCCGAGATGTCCCAGGTGCGAACGCACCGGGGAATCCGGTGGCGAACTGTGACACCGACCCGGATCTCCCGCGACGCGGGAATCCGACCGGGGTCACCCGATTTGCGGGTCGCCCACTGGGCGAGTCCATCTCAGGGCGAAAATCACAGTTGGGTTCCCAGTGAAATCCATGTGGCTTGAATCCGCTCGCAGTGACGTCCGGCACGGCGCCCGTTAGAAAATCTGCACGCCGTTGTCGATCCGATGCCGCACTTCCGTGAGCGCTTCATCAAGAGCCCGTTCAATGTCGTAGTACGTCCCTTTGCAACTGGCGGAGACCGTGACCTTCCATCCGTGTTCCGAAGGAAAGATCAGCTGTGTTCCCGTTGATGGCCGCTTGGGCTTGCCTCGGTGCTGGGCAACTTTTCTGGCGGCGGCCTGCGAACTCAACTGGCCCTGCATCGCCTGCCGGGCGAGACGTCGCTGAGTATTCTCGTCCGCGATCCGGGTCAGTTCGTATGCCGTTCGAGTTGGAATTTGTCCTTCGGCCACATGTTGCTGAATATCAGCCGGCAGTTTCAGCAGCGCGAGCATACGACTGATTCGTGTGGGAGAAACACGCAAGGCTTCCGCCAGTTGTTTTCCGGTCCAGCCATTCAGCTCGATCAGTGCCTGAAACGCCTTCGCCTCTTCGAGTGCCTGCAGATCTTCGCGCAGACAGTTCTCGATCAGTTGCTGTTCACGGACTTCGGATTCGGAAAGTTCGGCCTCGTGAAAACGACATTCGATCGTGGTCAGGCCGGCCAGTTGTGACGCCCGCCAGCGTCGTTCGCCGGAAATGATGATCCACTTTTCCACGGGCTCTGACCATCGAACGTGAATGGGGTGGAGCTGGCCTTTGTCACGCAGACTTTGAGCGAGCCGATCCAGTGATTCCTCAGTGAAGTTTGCACGTGGCTGATCCGGGTCAGGAATGACGCGGTCGATATCAACTCGGCCGGTGTTGCGAGTCGCTGTGCGCCCGGCATCTCTGGGATTCGAAACAGGTGCCAGATCGGGCTGAGTCTCGGCCGAATGGCCAATCGATTCGTCGAAGTATGACTCGACGCGGTTAAGTGTGTCCTTTGTCGTTGTCATGCCTTTGCCAGATTACCCTTCTCGGTGAATCCATTGACGCGATCCAGAATCTCGCGGGCCAGTTCCGAAGTCAGTCGAGCAGCCTTTGAACCGGGAGCGTGCATCGAGACTGGTTTGCGACAGGTGAGTGCCACCTTGAATGCCGACGCTTCCGGAATGACGGTGGTGAAAACCGTCGAGCCATATGCTTCCCGGAGCTTCCGTTCGTAACTTCGGTGAACGAGCAGCCGGCCATCACTTCGCGTGATCAGGTGACCGAGTAACTCCAGCCCGGGATTCAGGGCTCGCACACTGATCACAGCCTGTGCGACCACCGGCAACCCCTGAGTTCCAAAGTCCTCGGGCGGAACAGGCACGATCACGGCGTCCGCTGCCACCATCGCGTTCCAGCTGCACTGATACAGATTCGGCGGGCAGTCGAGCAGCACGACATCAAACCCCGTGAACTGGTCGAGGTAACACCGCAGCGTGTGTTGCGACATGCCGGCACACTCCGGTTGCGGCGTGTTGAATCGGGCGAGGTGCTGGTTCGCCGGGACAATCGAAAGCCCCGAAAACGGGGTCGGGACTGGTTCCGGTCCGACGATAGAAATCGAAACCGTGTCCTCAAACACCCCGGCCAGCGTGTCATTCGGGGCGAGTGATCGGACGTAGTTCGATCCGAAGAATCCCTGACTGAGTGAGCCCTGTGGATCGCAGTCAACCAGCAGCACATTCATGCCACGTGCCGCGAATTCACCGCCCAGATGAAAACAGGTCGAACTCTTCCCGCAGCCACCCTTCTGATTGATGAAACAGATTCGTTGTCCTCGCATACACCTCGCTGGTTGAAATTGACGAATGCCACTCTGTGTGGAATTGCCACTGGCAATTCCGGGCAACGTCCCGGCATCTCTGGGATTAACGTGCCACAACCCGGTGAAGGTCGTCAAACAAATTGTGGCAGGTTGCCGAGACTAAAAGTTGAGCTGTCGCCTGAGAGAATTTCGTGGTAGCGAAAGAGCAGAGGAATCCCGGCAACTTACGGAGCGAATGGCACACGGCAGAAAAACGGAAAGGCAATCGAGACACTGCGGCATCAGTCAACTGACGCTGGCCGAACACGCCCTGTGTCCGCTGCAGACTGTATCGCCGGGTTCCGGCGGGCTGATTCATGAGTGTGACTATCGGTATTTCGATCAGCATCGCCGTCGCGTCCGATCGGCGCAGGCGAGAGTGACCTGTCCAACAGGGTTGCTTCCCAACGATGAGTTCTACCTCTGGGGTCTGCTCGCCCTGACACTGGATCAGCCGGAGCCAGATGGCGAGTTTCATGCCACACCACACTACTGCCTCCGACAACTCGGCCTGATTGATCAACGCCAGCGGCGTGGAGGGCGGCAGTACCGGCAGTTTGCGGAAGCTCTCGAACGACTGTCGTCGGTGTCGTATCACTGCGATGCGTTTTATGACCCGATTCGTCGTGAGCACCGCCGGGTCGGGTTCCACTTTCTGAGCTACAGCCTGCCGCTCGACGATCGCTCGGGACGGGCCTGGCGGTTTGTCTGGGATCCGGTCTTTCTGGAGCTGGTGCGGCCGGTGGGAGGTCATCTTCCCTTCGACCTGCCGACGTACCGTCAACTCGATCCGGCCAGTCGCCGGCTGTTCCTGCTGCTGACGAAGATCTTTCGCCGCCGCCGGTCAACTCAACAGTTTGACGTGCGACAACTGTGCGTCTCGGTGATGGGATTTGCTCCAACGGTGTCAACACGAGACCTGAAGCGAAAACTGACCCGCTGCGTCCGGAAACTCGCGGAGTTGCAGGTGGTGACTGCTTGCGCACTGGAGCCTGATTATGAGAGAATCGGAGTCGGCCAGTACACGCTGCGACTACACCGTGGCGACTACTTTCGAAACACGATGAAAACCAGCACTGCCCTGCGCAATTCAGAATCACCGCTCGCTGATCCGTTAAGGACGATCGGATTCGATGAACCCGCAATCCGACGATTGCTGCGTGACTACTCCGTTCCCGTGCTGCGCGAATGGACCGACATCACGCTGGCCGCCATCGAGCGCAGAATCATTCGGAAGACTCCAATGGCGTATTTCGTCGACAACGTAAAACACGCCGCCACAGGAGCACGAACGCCCCCAGACTGGTGGCACGATCTCAGGCGACAGGAACGAATTGCCCGGCGACGAGAGAGTTCTCAGAAGTCGCCAGCACGGCCATTTCAGTCGGCTCCCGCTGCAACGGGCAACTTACCGCTGGCCGATTCGCTCTGTTCTGAATTCGCCGCGTGCTTCTCGGCCGCCGGTCAGTCGGACGACATCGCCAGACAAAATGCTCCCGGCCGATTTCAGCTCCGCATCCAACTGCGACACCCAAACCACGTCGATCGTTGTCGAGCTGGGCGGTTAACATCGTCGGCTCAACTGACGCAGGAGACAGAATCCGCAGCGCGCACGATGCGTTTTCGGCAGCCCCGGTCGTGGCCCGCGAGTTGGGGGACATCCGCCCAACGCTACGTTTTTTGACCGCCGTCTATATCTAGATAAACAAACGAAAGGAGTACGGCTTCGACGACATCTCAGGCATACGTTTGAACGTGACTGCCAAATCGCTCGCAAATGTGATCGTGACAGGCAATCTGTCATAGAGGGCGTCGTTGTTCCAATCCATCTTCGTCAACGACAGAATCGCACGGCACGTATGCACCATCGACTGATCTGCCGCGAAACGGCGGATCAATAGCGGTTTGGGGGTGCCTTTCATTTCCTTGAAGAAGTCGTTCCCCGTTGACTGCTTCGCGTTCCCTTGAGTCCAAAGCAACGCTTCAGTGCCACTCAGAAGCATGCAGCTTCCTCGACGACATGCGTATCCCGGCTGGGATTTGCTGGTACTTCCATGCTTTGGAGGGTCGAGATGGATTCCTCGCCAGCTTGTGTCTTCCTGGATCTGAACAAGTTCAACGGATTCAACAGAACGAAAGGCCTCGAAACAGCCATCCATTTCGCTGTCCGTAAATTGATTCTTCTTATGCACCACAACGCGAGTCGGCGGGCGGCCGCCGTGCCGGTGATGGTATAGATCAAGACTTCTAGCCATCACCCGATGCATGTCTGCGCGGCTCAAAAAAGGGTTCTTTGCCCGATCAACCATTAAGTCCTCTGTTTCATAGGCAATAAACTCTAGACCTGTCCCATCGAAATCAAAGACCTGACTGCAGGTCGTTAGAAATTGCGGTTTGTGGTCTTCACCGTACCGAACCGCGTAACCGAGGCCAACGAATAGCGTGTCTGGATCCATACCGAGCAATTTCCAAGGGATACCACCAGCCTTCGCATAAAGAGCGATACTGAGTCGCCACATTACGCTGCAGCGGTCGCGATACGAGAACGCACTCGTTTCACGTACAACCTGTGTGGGAATTCCAACCGACGCGGCGTGCGTTTTGACAAGGTCATGAAAGTTGAAATCATCGTTTTCACTTGGCCAGCAATATGATTCCCACCTTTCCGGGACGTAGAAGAACAAGACGTCAAACTCAGTTCTCACAGCTCGGGCAGCGTTGATTGCTCCCGTTGCTTGTTCCGCCAGTTTGACACGGCCGGTCGCTGGATCATTTGCGAGTACGTTGTCCAGGTCACTAGACAGGGAGAGTCTTGGGCCGTCAGCCACAACACGACTGCCGAATGTCGCCGAGAACCCATTAAAATCGACGAGATAACGGCTTCTTTCCCGAGGTTGGTGACGGTGCTCCAACTCCTTTAATAGTTGCTTGATACGATGTTCGGATTCAGGCGGTCCAATAATTCCAATCCGAATGGGATCCATGACACTGCCAACGACACCACGGCTATATGGGCCAAAACGCGATAGTCCACGTAAGGTGTGTGTGTCGCTGTCTTCTTCGCGCTGCGGATGAAATTTCAACCTTGGCTCAGCGATGAGTGCGTGCCCTGGCAATTCGTACGGTCGCGGCAAACCAAGCGTCATCTTGCGATGCTCCGAGAAAAGGCTGTCGTTCGGAGGACAACGAATGACGCATCAATCCCATCACCAATTCCAAACGTCGAGAGCTTCCGTGATTGAAGCGGCCCAACGATTGCAGAGACCCATCCATCGATCCGATTATTGAGCCGCCAGTTGAAACAACTGGCGGCTCTCTCTCTGATCAGTTCACGAATCGCCGCACTGACTTCAGGGTCTTGCTTCTGTTCGTCGTCGCGAGCCCCTTTCATTTCTTCGAAGTCTATCCAAGTTGTAGGCTCTAGAAGGAGCCACATACGATCCAGTCGGAGTTCCAGCCGGATTCGGGCGGCTTCTCTCCACCTAGCCGAGGTGTCTGGTACGGGGCCGGCAATTCCACCGTCAAACCGCTTCAGTTGCGATAACGATGGGTGACTGAGCCGCTCCGGATCGACGACGAGTGTCCAACCAGAACGAGAGGGAAACGCTTCAAAGGGGCATTCCCTTCGAACCGCTTTGGCGAAAGCGTCATTCAGGAGTCCAAGTTCGGCGGTTTCACGTTCCAAGCGGTGGACCGTAATTGGATGGACGTCAAAATCACGGATGGATCGGTCCGCGAATGCCTTTCTGACTTCCGAATCGGCACCAAAACACAGAACTCCATTCTGACGCCGCGCGCCGATTACATCTGCTTTCGTCTGCTGAATTGTCTCACGTACTTCTTTTGTATTGCCGATTTCGCAGTCAACTCGTCGGCATACGCTTGGAAACTCAGTGACCGGCAAAGCGTTGAATCGAATGACGGGCCAGCCGGTCCCCGGATCGGGAACTGTGACACTTAGAAGTCGCCTCCGGTCGCCTGCCAGCTGTGCCACCATTTCATCAGGCACCTTCGGGACCATTCCGAGAACATCTCTCAGTAGTTCGTCAAAAGTGTGGTACTCAAGCAATCGTGCCTCGATTCCTGCATCAGCAGCCCTTTGCATCAAGTCGTTTACTCGGGGCGCAACACCGCCGTGGCGATGAAACCAGAACAGCCCAGCTGGGAAAGCCCGAGGGCCAAATCGGCTAATTGCTTCCTCCAACGTCTGCATGACAGATTCATCACGACCGCTGTATCCAGCTACAACCAGCCCGGAACGTACGAGCTCTTCAGTGAGACAATCTCTGAATTCCGCGTCCTGATTGACGAGTTCGCCAGACGTATTCTTTAGCTTTCGAGACAGAAAGTCTCCGTGCAACTTGACCAGAAGCGGCCGCTCGCCATCGACGAGCGCCTCATGTGCCTGTCGTGCATTGTCGAGTGCTGCGACCGAGAATGAGTCAGTGCTTCCAAGCACGCTGACCAGTGCATCTTCGATTAGCCGATCGAAATTCGTTGTCCAGATCTTCGATACCATCTCCAATCGAACCAATGTTGCGAGCGCCATATGCCCAAACGCTGGCCGACGACCTGCCACTGAGTGGTCGATGTACTTTCGACGTTCTCTTTCGTCCGGATACGTTTCTTCAAAATAGAATGAATACTCTGCTTCAGATCCGGGTTGTGGAAATGTGCTCTTGGCATCACAGAACGCGTTAAGTTGGTCACGAAACCTAGTATCAGTCAGTTGCGGCACGCGTTGGATGGGTAGTCTATTCTCAGAGCAATACAGCAGACGTTTGAAGTCCCAGATCATGTCGCCTGCGGTAGGGATTCCGGCAGACACGGAACATCCAGCGCCGAGCAGCCACATGAGATTGGCCCCTCGCATGGGAAACAGTCGCAGGAATTGTTCAGTATCCATCACGGCACCACAGTTAGGCCTTGGATTCCAAGACGCTGAGACACGACTCAAGCATGGAACTGTCAACCCCGAGAGAACGAATCAGAAATCCGCAGACCATTGCCGTCGAATCCTCACCAAGACCACAGACGAGTTTAAGTGATTCGAAAGCATCCAGTTGTGATTGCGAGCCGAATAGCTTGAATTCCATCGCTAATGGAAGAAATCGCGCGCTGTTGCGATGGCTCAGGAGTTCGCGCAGCAGCTTAACGAGATCCGAACAGCAGGCCGGCGGATTCGTCAAACGGGCCACATCGACACCGTGGGATTTCGGCGTCGCAGTCGCCTTTAACGACTCGTCCACCAGATGAAGAGTTGATTCGATCAACCCGACTGCCTGGTCAGGGTTGTTATTTCCGAAGATGAGTTTCTGGGAGAGATAGTCCTCGAAGTCGCCGGGCTGCATTGTCGAAATATCACGTGCTATCCAAAGCAAGTACTGCGTGAATCTGACGATTGCGGCGCCCAAAGCGTAACGCGCACAAATGCGAGCCGAATCTTCGGTAGCTTCACGCGTCAACGTACTGAGTGCTTCGATTGTCCGAATCAACCGATTGAAGGCTCCGTAGCTAAGCAATCTCCAACTGTCGATCTCGATCATCTGAATCGCAGATTTGAGTGTCTTCCATTCGTCTGAAGGGTTCTTCTCCTGATAGCGATCGCGCCAAGCAGACTTCGCTTTGTCGAATACTGGGTAATTGCTTCGAGCGAGCCACTGGTTGTCTTGAATACCAATTTGCCCTTCCACTGAGTCAATGTTGTCGATACTCAGAACGTCAACGTGCAGATCCCGGGCGAACTGCACAATCTCACGGTCTGATTTTGCCGAAACGAGATATGACGCATCAGCGTCCAAGAGCATCCGCACTCCAACGAGCCACATTACGCGGTCGAGTACTTGGACCTTTCCCCCTTTGCACTCGTAGTGCCCCTGAGTCACGTGAAAATCGGTGTGATATTCCCACGTGAGAACATCAATGTCAGTGGCAACCATTCGATAGTCGCTGGACGCAGCTGGTAAGAGTCCGCGTTCCGCAAAAACCGCTTGTGCGAATGACATGCGTTGGATGCGGGCTTCCAAGTGTGTTCCCTCGGGTATCCGAGACATAGCAATCCGATCTTTTCACTGAATATCTAGAAGCCTTCGCGTAGCTTGAGAATGATTGCCCGCTCAGCTTCTGCAACATCTTCAGGCACGTCACCGACCTCCGGAATGCATTCTTCAATCGATCGAAATGCCTTTCCCTCCCTTACATGTGAGGCGGACATTGATTTCAGGTCAGTGGCGATCGACCCTGTAGTGATTACGTCATATACTTTTTGCACGGTATCGCGCTGAACGAGATTCATGAAGCAGCGGTCTGATCCCTGGTAGGCACGTTGGACGGAAACAATTCCAGCTTTTTCGGACGTAACATAATCTGTGCCGATGGCAGTACATGGGCCAATGCGTCCTTTCGTTAAGAGTGCATTGAGCAGGCGTTCGGGCGAGAAAATACTGCCGGTTGCGGAGTCAGCAAAGTGTTGACCGTTTCTGACGGAATCGAGGAAGATCTTGATGCGGTCGCAGACGTCCTGCCCATGCTCAGTTGCGATGTCTTCGTAAAAATGAGGCGTTGTCAGGAACGTCCTGACCTTTCCTCCCGCCATTTCGATCTGTGTTTCGTGGATCAAACGGACGCTGACGGCCAGCTTCATAATGTGCTGAACGTTCTGCGTTTTTGCCCACTGGGCGAGCACGGACCGTGGCATCCCTTGGTACTGACGGACACGCTGTACAAGCTCAACAACGATTTCCCGGTCAGTCCGATCGAGCGAAGAGAGCGCCCGGCTTGCGTTTTCGATGCAGCCTGCCCAGACACTGGCAGAGTACAGCAACGGTTCTGACAGTCCCTTGCCGTCGCGATAGTCGACCAGCCTGTACGATTTAGACAAGGTGATTGCCAAGTTGGCATCTTGTTCGCTGAAATCGACTGCGAGTTTTTGGACGGCATCAGACTCGGGAATCGGCGCCATAGCGACGAATTTCTGAAGAGCGACGCAGGCCTGGTCGACCAGCGAGGGCTCCTGATTCGCATAGAGTCGCTCGACCGCATGGAGAATGTTGTCGTACCCGAGGACGATGCTCTTAATGCTGACGACGTTTTGGCCGCTTTTTCGGAGGTGGCAGAGCCCCGAAGACTCAAGCCAAGGCAGAATCGTTTGTTTGAACTCAGGCTTCGCGAAACCTTCGCCGTTTGCGAGTGCTTCTGCTTGAGCGATTTCGAGGTCATGCGACCTCAATGCCGCGGCCAGCAGACCTGCTCGGCCGGCGGTTGCTGACGCGTAGAGATACGCGGCGATCTGCGCATCCGCCGACCGGTACCGCTTGAGAGACTTCGCAAGCGAGATGATATGTTTTCCATGGCTCGGCGCATCCATCGGTAATCCTCACGTCCGTGGCCGTTCATTATATGACATGAGCCTGTTTATTGCCGGTGGGTCGTTTGCACAAAAAAACACCAGTCTATTCCGCAGGCCGAATACCGCAAGCCACATTGTCGTTCGCGTCCGATGCTCGGTGTTAGTGGGAGACAGAACTCGGTTTCAAGTACCGAAAGACTGTCTGCTGGCTACTCCCAACGCGGATGAGATTTCAGATGCTGACAGATGGTGGTCTGCAGAGCATCAAACGCGGGACGCTTGAGTAGCTCCCATTTCCACAGGCTGTTACGGATTTCGTTTGCCCGTGAAAATCAGGACGAAGACTCGGCGGATTTGAAGGAGCCCTATTTGTCAGTGAATACTTTGGAGCTACACCTCGCGCGGCAGCCACTCGGACAACGGTACCTGGCGGGCAGGCTCCAAAGATTCGGTCATTCAGAATGGCTTCGTTTCGGGCGGGAGTACACGTCATGGGCTCGATCGGTACTCGATGCTAGAGCGTACTGCAGTTAACTGTAGCGGTATCCGCAGTGTCTGAT